>Ga0065704_10070148_pt1 | contig 264542 bp, 244 predicted proteins | sample SwiRhicommuniRL2_FD_59091 | JGI IMG/M metagenome (GOLD analysis project Ga0065704, IMG submission 59091) | Switchgrass rhizosphere bacterial communities from Rose Lake, Michigan, USA - RL2 v2 (version 2) | ecosystem: Host-associated > Plants > Roots > Rhizosphere > Soil | place: East Lansing, MI
GAACTTCAGGTCCGATCCAATCTTGCAAATAATCAAACGTCTCCCAACCGCCGTAATAACTTGTATCCAGTGTGGGGCGGTGGGGGGCTGGCTTTCTTGCGCCGACGTTGTGAACTTGCGCCATCAGTCTGCCGACCTTTTGCAGTTCACCTTGCAAAAATTCTTGAGGCATTCGACCTAGAACTTTTGGAAAGAAGGCTGTATTCAGTCCATCGATTTCAGACAACGTCGTATCATGTGATTGGATGAGAGGTGCGACAGCCGGAATGCCCTCCGCTTTAAGAGCTAACAAAAACTCATGCTCTTCAAGAATCGCTTCTTTCGACCAACGTTGTGGGCGATAAAATTTCGCGATGACATTCTTAGTGAGCGAATCTTTTGATGGAGGCTCCTCCAGTTTCAAATCGAATACACGGTTTTCGTAGGAATTAAGCTGAGTGAATTCGCCCGTCGGATAATAGCCGGCCGATTCTGCAGCTTGCAGAACTTTTTCGGGGCTCAAATTATAAAACGACGCCGTCTTGGCTTTAGGTTCATTCATTTGTTCATATTCCTAGTCTGTCTGAAGCTCTAATTTGACATAGTTCTGGTGTGTAGTCCATTCTCTGGAAAGAGATGACTAGCAAAGAATCCTTCCTTTTTGCAAAATGGCCAGTTGAGGTGCACAGACGACCGTTCAGACGATCGCTTTCTGTCTATTTGTACCCGACCAAGCCGATCAAAGTTGTCGCTAATCATAGTGTGACGCAAAAGATGATCGTTGATTTCTTGATGGCGAAACATTCGTGGATTGAAAAGACTTTTACAAAGTTCGCTGCGATTGAAGAAAAATTCCCTGAAAAGAAAATCCGCATGTCTGAGGATTTCCCGTTCTTGGGCAAAGATCGCAAACTCAAAGTCGTTATCACTTTAAATAAAAAACCTTTCGTATCGATGACCGATGAAAATCTGCTGCTGCATATTCCTCGTAATGAATGGAGTGCGAATGCGACCGTCGATGAACATGCCGGAGCGTTGAAAGAGCTGCGTGAGTTTTACAAACGTGAAGCTGTGAAACATATTTCAGAGCGCGTGAAACACTGGGCGCATGAGATGCAGCTGTTTCCTTCACAAGTAAAATTCCGTGAACAGAAAACCCGTTGGGGGAGCTGTTCTTCGCGCAAAGTTGTAAACTTGAATTGGCGTTTAATCGTCTTTGCGCCAGAGATTGTTGATTACGTGATCGTGCATGAGCTTGCGCATCTTCAACATATGAATCATTCAAGCAACTTCTGGGGCTTGGTCGCGAAATATATCGAAAATATGGAAGTGCATGTTAAGACTCTTAAGGAGTCTCAACATCGCGTCGAATTTTTATCTGAAAAGTAAGCTTTCTATTCTGGTGAAACCGGAGTGGGAGAAGAATACAAGCCATTCTGAGTTTTGCGATTCATGAATTGCAACGCTAGCAAAGTACCAACGTAACCCACACTTGCGCCAAAGATCGTGTCACTTAAAAAGTGATCGTGAACAATCACACGGCTAAAACAAAGTACAACTGCGCATCCGTACCACAACCATTTCAACTTGGGAGTCGCGACCGAGAACATCGTCGCCACAGTGAACACCACTTGCGAGTGACCCGAAGCGAATGATTGATAATGCCAATGGATATTGAATGGGAAGAAGACAAACGGATCAAAATCTGGAGATTTATGCGGGCGTTGACGGCCAGCTAAAAACTTTGTGACGTGAATTAAGATTCCAGATGTGATCAGAGCCATCAAAAAGTTCAAGCCCCACTTGCGGGCAAAGTCGCGCTCTTTATGATAGTGCTTAATGATGTGCAAATAAGGCGCGGCCCACTTTGCAAAAATCCAAATCAAGATCGCCATCACAAAATAATGTTCTGACTTACCAATGTCTGTGATCGCTCTAAAGAAGGCTTTCGTATTCACTTGAGTGGGATCAGCAAAGAACTGGGAAAGTCTTTGATCCAAAGTGAATAGCGCTACCAAAGCTAACACCGCAGCAATGCTTAATACTTTAAATATATGATTTCGTAATGCTTTTGGGTTGGCGAAAAGCTCGCCGAATTGATGTACAGGCATGAAATTCCTTCTCGCAGGCAGCATAAAACACAACCCAATTGCAATACAAGCTCTAATGGCGGTGACGAATTGTGGCCCGGGGATTGCTTTGTTTCTGCGCTGAACAAACTCACTGATATCAATACTTGGAGGTATGTGATGTTAACACTTATTAATAAGCACGCGCTTATTACTGCGACGCTTGTAGCATCCCTAGGCTTGACTGCCTGCGGAAGCAAAAAAGACGTTTACGATAAACCACGTCCAACGACGTCGAAGGCTGAAGGCAAAGAGTCTGATACAGAAGTGTCTGACGAAGCAAAAGCTGAAGAATCTGATACAAATGGTAAATTGGGTGGCGGCTTAGGCGAAGGCCAAGCTGATGAAACAGAACTTCCACCTCTTCCAGCTCCTCCTCCAGAAGATGCAAAGCCATCAAAAACAAAAGTAGAGCCGAAGCAAACGACGATTGATACTTCTAAAGAAGACAATCAAGGTTTGGAAGCTCCTCCAGCTCCGGTTGTAAAACCTGAGACTAAAAAAGCAGACAAAGCTCCTGCTAAAAAAGAAACTCCAAAAGCTGAATCAACAAAAGCTCCAGCTGTTTCTAAAACTAAAGAATCATCTTCGAAAGATTCTAAAAAAGAATCTTCAAAAGCAAAACCTGCTCCTGCAGTAAAAGAAACTGCTGGTGGTCGTTCTTGCCAAGGTCCAACGCCTTCTGTATTGGCTGCGGACGATATGGAAAAATCAATTCCTAGCAGATACGATTCATCTGACGTCAGCAACCTTGAGAACGATTCTTTGTCGAAACGTTTCACAGGTGGCATTTACGGTGATGGTTTGTATTACACTTCATCATCAACTGATGATCTTCTTTCATTCTTGAGAGCAAGAAACGAACGTGCAAGCTATGAAAATCGTCAAGCTAACTTGGCGGCAGCTCACGCAGTTCAATCAGCGCAAATGTCGATTGAGAGCATGTCTAACGATGCGGTTGTGACTTTGAAAATCAAAGAAGACGGCAAAGTGAAAGTTTATAACTTAGCGGGCGCTCTTCAAGAAAACTACGCTGGCAAATTGGTATCTGTTCGTTCAGGTAACGGTACGACTTCAACAGGAACTCGTGACATTTCTGCGACTGCAAAATGTTTGGATCTTGATGGTGGTTGTGAAACGACATTGATCCGCGTAGAAATCGGCGAACAAAACTGTTCTGGTATCTTCTATGTTGTGTTCAGAAAATCAGTTTCTGACTTGTACTTTAACTTCGCGAAAAACTCTGGCAAATCAGACAGCCGCGAATTCTTGATCTTGAGAGATTTATTCTTCAACACGATCTTGAATAAGAAGCACACTGACGAAAAAATCGAAGTTGCAACAATGAACTCTTGGGAAGTTGTAAACGGTCGCTCAGGTGTTGTGATGTCGATGAAAGGTTTGAACAACGAATTGATCGCTTTCAGCGCTCCACTTGTTGCTCCAGAAGCCGGTACTGGTGTGAATTTGCCAGCAGGCAGAATCGCTAACGACGCTGACGAATCTTTGGATCTATTAGCGAACGGTCAATACAGCTTGAATTACGCAAACACGATTGGTGACGCACGTTTGGTTGCTAACAACGGTTTGGGTCAAGTTCGTATCATGATCAAAATGCGTAAGCGCGCTAATCTTCCACAAGATAAAGTTGCGATTACGTTTATGCGCAGAATCAAGCCACTCGTTGATATCAACGACGACAACTTGAAGTAATTAGTTTTATTTAAAAAAAACAGCCGGATGCTGTTTAAGGGCCGCAGACCTCCAAGCTGTGGCCCTTTCTTTTTGTCCTTTCTGGGTTGCTTAAATATTTTTTGAATGAATATGATGAGGCAACAGGGGGACCACACAATGACTTTCAAAAACGCTTTTCTCGTTTTGCTTGCTTCGTTTGCTTTCACTTCAGCAGCCTTTGCAGTGGAGCCTGGTTACATCAACTACGAGCTTGGTTATGATTTAGCTGGTTCGGGTAAACCTCCGCGCCCAGGCGCCACTTCCAGATCCTGATCAAGGACAAACGCCTCCACAACAACCGCAACCTCCAGAGCAATCCGGTCGTGAAGAAGTTCTGACTATTCATGTGCAAAAACGTTTGATGAATGTCGCCGCGGATTTGCGCTATCTTGCGGGGATTGATTCTCGCTATAGCGATTATATTTTAGAATCTGTTGTCGTTGATGTGCGTGGCAGCGCGATGGGCACGTCGATGGATTTAGTTATTGATAATCGTATCGAGCAAACGACGATGAACCCTTATGGACAGATGGTGTTTTTCCCTCGCAACGACATGGCGATTGATCGCGATATTCATCAATTGCTAGTGGGTGTGCGTGGAGTTGCCGATGTTGATCGCATTCAAGTGAATTTGCGCAGACTGGCTTCTCGTCCAAATCCTCCGACACCTGATCGTGTGACGGTTCCAGTTTATGTGAACAGACGTGTGGTGGGTTCGGGATTTATTGATCTTCGTCAATTTCCTGAAGCACGCAGATATGATGGTTACAAAATCTTTTCGATGGAAGTGGATGCGCAGTCGATTTATCAAAATGCGTATTTAGATTTGATGGTGAATGGTCGCATGGAAGGTCCATCGCAGATTTTAAATCCTTATCCGCGCCAAATTGCCTTCTATCCAATGAACGCACGCTTGGGTCAGGATCAAATTATGTTGAGATGCAATGGTGACCAACAGATTCGTCAGATCATCCTGCGTTTACAGAAGTAATCCGCTCTTCACTCCGGCTTCGCCGGAGTAGTTCTGCGCGATTTATAGCGCCTTGCGATATTCTTAAAGCCTTTGCTCTTGTTTTTGGGATTCACCTTTGATGAACTATTGAAGGTCCAATAAGGAGACGTTTCAATGCAAAATCAGCATGCAGAGTTTGGCAAAGGCAAAGAAATTTCAATGAGTTCCGTAACAGCACCTATTTTGTCTGATTACATGAACTATCGCCAGTTTTTAGCCGATTTTTATAAGTTCAAACGCGCAAGTTCTAAAGGCTCTTTGAGAGCTTACAACTATGCCGTGTTTTCGGCTGCGGCAAACATCCGCTCTCCAAATTATTTGAAAATGATCATCGAAGGAAAAAGAAATCTTTCTGACGATATGATTGGCAAATTTGGTAAAGCGCTTGGCTTGAATAAAGAGGCCACGGAAGAGCTTCGTTACCTGACTCACTTCACGCAAGCGACAGACCCAGCAGATCGTAATCTCTATTTGAAAAAATTGAGCGAACACCGTGTAACGACGAAATTGAAATCAGGTGAGATCGATCGTCGTACTTGGGAAAAAGTTCCGAACTGGATTGCTTGGATCATCTACGCAATGGTGGATCAAGAGGGTGTGACATTCACAACTTCTGGAATCAAAAAAGTTTTGCGCAATAAAGCTTCTGAAGACGAAATCGAAACAGCATTGAATACATTGTTGATGTCGGGCGAATTGAAGAAGGAAGCCAATGGTGAGATCCGCAAAGGTCGCAGCCTGATTGAATCTCCTGAAGAAGTTCCCGTAGCACTTGTTCGGAAATTGCAATCGCAATTGATGTACATGGGCTTAGAGTCTTTGTATCAAGATCAACCGACTGAGCGTGAATTTGGTTCTTTGACTTTGTCTCTAACAAGAGCAGAGTTCGAAGAATTGAAATTCAAACTTCGTCAGATGAGAAAGTCGTTACACAAAGACAACTCGATCGCTCGTATGAAAGAAAAGGGTGAGAAGGTTTACCAACTCAACATCCAACTCTTCCCTGTGACAGCGTCGGTGGTGAATAAAGAGGCTCCTGTTAAGACTGATGCAGAGATCGCAGCAGTTGAGATGGCTCCGGCTCCGATGGTTCCTGTAGAACCAGTAGTTGTGACTCCAGTGGCAGCGACCGCTCAAGAAAATGCAACTTCGGCAGCGGCATCTAACCCGCGCCAAAATGTGAGCTCATTGGCTGCAACTGCAGCATCAGCAGCTGACCTTTTCCGTTAAATCTCAGTTAAAAAGAGCCCTTTTGTTAAAACGAAGGGCTCTCGCAATAATTTAAGAATCTTAAATTTTAGAGCCATTTCAGCCCCACTTTTGAGCATCCAATGTGGATAACTTGGTGGATTAGGCATATAAACTGTGGATATCAGGACCTTTTGGTGCGTTTTGCGCCCTGCTTAAGTCAAGATCTCGTCAGGGCAAAGTAACATAATCAAACAGAAAAGTTCGCGTCACGAAAAATTTAATCATTGAAAACAGGTGTCTGCAGATGAAGTATGGACGGTTTTCTTTTTCCAAGTAAATGCGAGGAAGTTGTTCATGAATTTCATGAGTAAGCTATGTCTCGCTTATTGAACTAGAATCTGAGATACTATGAGATACCAAAGTTTGTATTCATGTGGGGGCGTACTGGCTTCGACGTGGGTGTTGAAACATAAGGAGCATACGGGGGCGCATGAGGACCTCCTCAAAAACGTGCATATTGTAATTGGCAACGATTACGCTCTTGCTGCTTAATTGACAGCACGATCTCCCTTGTGGTGGTTTCGCACTTGGAGCAGATTGTAACTTAGAGACCTCGGCAGGTTGGGTTTTCTCCAGCAGACTTGCTTAAATTTACTGGGGGAATGTAGCGTAGGAATTTTGTCTGTGGAAGTCCTACGAACAAATTAAAACACTGACTAAGTATGTAGCGCCTTATCGCGGATCACTTGCGGACGGGGGTTCAATTCCCCCCGCCTCCACCATTTTAAAAATAAAAAAGCCAACCCATCGGGTTGGTTTTTTTATTTTTACCATGCTGAAGACTTGGGAATTTAACTTGCACGAGTTCGTTACCACGAACGGGTTCATCGACGGCGCAGGAAGCGCCCTCGAGGGTGCCGGAGGCAGGGCGAAGCCCCGAGAGGCCGGATGCCTCGAGCCCCATTCGCTTTAAGCGTAAATTTTGACCGGTTCGGTTCTTAGTGAATGTTAATTCATTTCGTGGGATCAAAGAATTGGATTCACAGAAAACTGGATTTGTTATCTTTCCCCATTCCATTGAATTTTTGCAGTGTGAACAATTGGACTAGAGAGGTCTTTCATAAAAAGGTTTATTTCCAAATCAACGCTCATCGAGTTTATATTCGAGACTTTTGAGACCAAAATGTGATCTAGGCATGGGATGGGTAATCGAGATTCACTGCCAGATTGATATGTAAGTGACTCTATGACATCAAATTTAATAAGTAGTTCTGCAAGATCAGGTGACCCTGAGTAAGTAGATAAAATGGAGTGGAGATTGCTTCCAAATTGAGGTCGAAGTACCCATTCTCCACGGTTGCAATTTAAGTAAGTTTTTATTATTTGTGGAACTCTACTTCTTCCTGAAACCAAAACCATATCTCCACTATCAATGGCCAAATCTCCGTCAACGGTTACTCCGATATCAGTTAGTTGGCTCCAGTCATTCCAAGAGATTCGAGGAGTGTGGGTTTTCTTAAGTAATTGAGCCTCAATAGACCAGAGTCGGCTTGCTTTTTTTTCGATAGAAATTTCCTCCACGACTACTTCCTGTCTGCGTCCCTCAGCTAAGTCAATGAAGCCCAAAGAGCTTCCGCTATTTAGGAGTTGCAAATACTCAATGACAGAAATGTTGGTAGTCGAAAAGTTAATGGAAAGAGCAGACGTGGTCGACCTATAACCTGAAGATAAAATTAGATCTCCTAGCATGATCCAGTTTAGACCTGATTGCAGGAGATGATTTTTAATAAAACACTCAACGGCTATTTCAATTGAGGCTGGGTTTTCAAATATGCTTATTGTGTGACTACTTTTCCATGCATTGATGAGTCTATTAAGCTTATCTTCTTTTGGACTATTGTTGCTGATCAATAAGCATAGTTCGTGATTCCATTTGATGGCATGATTGTATTCATCTTCAGTCGCAGAACAATTTTCAATTATCTCTGGACCATAGCTTATATCCAGAATGCCGCAATATATTTTGGATTTTTTTAGAGAGTCTAAATAAACATTTCTTGGCTGTCGTTTTTGAGTGCTTCCGAAATTTTCGCCGACTTCCCAGCCCATCACTGGATATCCATATTCTTCAAACTTCTTAGCAACGATCTTTCTAAAATGTTCCATTCCAAAAAATCGCGAGCTTAGAAATACAGGATAGTGTTTTGTTATTTGTTTCAAATTATCAAAGTTTAGATCTGATGGGTTTGAATACTCGACTATTTTTGGATAGGAAAAATTTGCTGGCTTAAACATTAAGAGCCTCTTGATAACTGAAGTAATTATTAGGAAGGCGCGATTATACAATTGAACACAATTTAAAGTGTGGGCAATTGGAGCGGGAGCCATCTCACTTGGCAACTAATTGCGATTCCTTTTGAACTTTCGAATAGACTCTCGAATTTTAAGAATTTCCTCATATGCTAAGTCGCTTTCATCCTTGTGAGCAGGGTCTATTGCATTGGGATCTTGGCGTAAATAATTTCTCGACGACTTAACCCCACGGAGAATTTCATGATAAACTCTGGAAAAATGAATTCGTCTTCCTTTGGACTTATAAGTAGCAATTGCTGCTTTCAGAAGTCCCGCGAAAAATTGCATAGAAAAATTCACGTCGACATTTGCATTCACATTTTCTAGTGAAAATCTGGATGGGTATCGCTTCATTAACAAAGTAATGTACCAAAGTTGATTGTAAACGTCGTTGTTGTCTTCAATCGAAAATGTCCAATTAAAATTGTTCAGCGTTATATGTGAAAAATTAAAATCAGAAATATGATTTGCAGGGATTGTAAGCATCGAGTCTGCCAATGGAAATGGATAGACTGTGCGGTTTCGGCGATGGAATGATTCGTCAATTCTTTTCTTTCGATATTGGATCACTGATCGAATAGTAATTGCCTCGAGATCATCACTATCTTTTGTTATGAAGCCGCAGAAGACTCCTTTGTTAATAACATCACCAGTTCTAATTTCGATAATTGGAATACCATTTAAATTAGCACTGAAGTTTCCATCGAAGACCTTTTCGTATGGATGGCGGAACAGCGCAAGAAAGGTATGAAGAACGCGGGCTAAAATAGTTACAGCCCGATCAGAGACGTCGAGTATATAAAATATTGGAAGCAAGATAAGATATTTAACTACGCCAAAAAAAACTTCGATCATTCCCAGGAAAAATAGAAGAATAAGATTGTCTGCGAATGTTGTTTTTGACCAAGTCAAATTTAATGGCGGTGAATCAGCCTGTTTTGCGAAAGGAGCGTAGGGCTGTCTTAAGACTAAAGAGGCTCCATATAAAATCCAAGGAACAACGTTAGCTTTTGCATCGTTTACATCTGCTGCAATTACTTTTCTGGCAATCCAAAATAGAAACGCTACGGTAGTAGACAAAAGCAAAGTTAAGAAAATTACCGGAGTAATACAGTATTTCAGAAGTAGTTCTATGGAGTTAATTTCAAGTTTTTCTAAAGCATTTTTTAACAATAAAGGAAAAAAACCTGAGGTTTTTATTGGCTCGAGAAAATTGCAGCTTATGTTTGACGAACAAACATCACCACATTGAAAAATAAATTTAATAACGTTATTGCGAATTGCGGGGATGTCATAGAGATAAAAAAGACCTAAGGAGAAGACCACGCTTAGTAAAAAGGTATTCGTCTTACTTGAATGAAAACGAAGATTTGAAAACGCGTAAGTATTTAGGATTTTTAGTGCGATGTACCCGGGAAGGCCTAGAAGAACTGCGACAAAGATATTTCCCAGGCTTAGTTCCACTTATTTAAATTACTACTTTGCTAACTTATGAACTTTCCAGTTACCAATGGCTCTAGAGTTTTTGGCTTCGGGATTAATTGCTGAAGATAAAATTGGCATAAAGATTTGAAAAGCACGAGTCATTGTTCGGCCTGAAAGTGAGGCTGAATTTTGAGATTGGGCGTGTTTTGCTTTAGTTGTGCAATTCTTCATGGGAGCTTTTCTGCCATTTGAACTCATAATAGTCACCCCTTAAATGGAATTGTGACACATGCTAAGGTACCTTTCGGTTAAATTTGCGAAAAACTGTACCTTGGCCGATGCATAAGTTTAAGTATTCAACGAATTATGCCGAAAATTATGCCAACATATGAAAAAGATTAAAGCAAGTGAGATCAATGACTTAATACATCAATTGGCCGTTGTCAGTCTGCCTCAGTATGGCATAACAGTAATTGATAATGCCAAGTTGGAAATTGCCATTAGGCAAGCCAAACGGTTTGATTCACCTCATGAGCTGGAGTCTCCTCCCGTTTCGCCGGCTTTAATCCCTGACTGGGTTGAGAGAGCTCGTACAAGATTGGGGCTATCTCAAACGACATTAGCCAGGATTGTTGGATTGCGGCCTGAGCATATTAGTCGCCTGGAGAGAAATAGAAGAAAGCTTCCAAGTATGAAGCTTAATCAATTGATAAATTTTCTTCAGGAAGAAAATCTTAAGCTGAGGTAATTGAGTCAATGCGTGTTAATCAACTTCTATGATCCTATGTTGTTGATCTGTTCTACGGTAAGAATTCATTGTGATTGGAGATGAATGAGATGATGTACTTAACCACAACCACCAAACTCTGGCTCGGCCGCGCCCTAAGCACCCTAGCAATCGCATTCCTAATCTTCGACGGAGTAATAAAGTTCTTCATGGACAAACTCCCACCGGAAGCACTTGAAGCGGGCGCAGCTCTCCAATGGCCAATCGAAAAAATGCCACTGGTCGGAACGATCCTTTTAACATGCGTGGTGATTCACTTGATCCCAAGAACAGCAGTGCTGGGAGCAATCCTTCTAACGGGCTACTTGGGTGGAGCAATCGCAAGTCACGTCAGAGTCAGCAACCCACTTTTCTCACACACATTCTTCCCGCTCTACGTCGCAGTTTTCATCTGGCTCGGCTTGTACCTAAGGGACGCACGCGCGAGAATGATTATTTCAAAGTAATGAGTCCACTCTAGAGCGGAAATTCTGCCTTGAGTGTTTCAAATTGAAATACTCAAGACTAGAAAATGGTCTACGGTTTATAAAAGAAAATGCCGATGAAGCATCATGCAGTACGCCCTCATCATCTCAGGTATGCTGGTTGTTGCGATTGTTTTGATCGCGATACTCAGAAGCTTCACTAGCGACGCGAGAGCGCAAAAAGATCTCGATCGCTATTTGAGCGAGCCAATGAGCTCAAATGAAATCGGAAGATTTTATGAGCGCTACATTGGCCACTTGTACGAAAAAGAAGGCTACGACGTCATCTACTACGGAGCCATCAAAGGTTATTCTGATTTCGGTCGCGATCTGATAGTCAGTTCCGACGACGAAGTCCTCATCATCCAAGCAAAATGCTGGTCACGAAATAAAGCCATTCATGAAAAAGAAATCTACCAACTTTTCGGTACGATGACTCATTTCAACCTGACTTCAGAAAAAAATGGCCGTCGCACAAAGGCTGTCTTCTACACAACTGCGCAGTTCACAAGCTTAGCAAAGCAAGCAGCAGCAGTACTGGGTGTGGAACTTAGAACCGAAAGACTCAATCGTACATATCCGATGATCAAATGCAGTATTACGCCTTCGGGCGATAAGATCTACTATCTACCAACCGACAATGTGTACGACCGCGTGAAGATCAACGTTGATCTTGATGAACATTTCGTTAGAACTGTGAATCAAGCCGTCAAAAAAGGTTTCAAGCGCGCGAGTTAAACATCCATAGAAATGACCGACTACCTAGTAAAGTCGATCATTTCTAACGAACTAGCCGCCGCCTCTCAAAAGCTCATTAACGTTTTACAAACTCCGCAATATACTTCGCCGATAATTCCGGAAACTGGTGTTGAGGTCCATGCCCAGTTTGCGCGAAGTAGATCATGCTCACAGTAGGGAAAACTCCTTTGGCCGTGAACCAATCCTCAGCAGCGAAGCTGATGTCATTCTCTCCAAGTAAACCAAGAATGGGAATTTTTGTTTCCTGAAGTTTTTTGTATGTGCCATGTTTATCTTCGACATAGTCACGAGCTTTCAACAGACCATTCCACTGAGCTTCCGTCATGGGGATATCTTTATCAGACTTGCGAGCTGCGATTCGCTCATGGCTTGCTTTGGCTGCGTCAACACTCGCGGGATATTTCGGATTAAAGAATAACACTGTTTCATCATCAAGATCGTTTACGGGCTTTAGGGCGCGTTCAAAGAATATTTTTTGTGGAGGCGCGACCTTTGCACCGGGTAAGCGCGTGCCAATTAGAATTCCATGGGAAATCATCTCGGGGAACTCAGTCAAAGCGACTTGTGCAATCATGCCGCCATAAGACCAACCACCGACAACGAACTTATTAATTTTTAAACTCTGCGCGAGTTCTTTAATTTCCATCGCCATTTTTAAATTTGAATCAGCTTGCGGACCTTTCGATAGGCCGGTGCCAACATAATCATAAATGATCACGCGATTTGATTTTGCAAGCGCATCCAAAAATGCCGGGTCCCAAGTATCTAGATTCCCACGGAATCGATTCGCAAGAATAATCGGAGAGCCTTTGCCAATAGATCTAAACGCTATTGTTCGATCTTCAGCGAGCTTGGCATATTCGGTTTTAGCCTTCACGGATTGAGCGTGGGCATAGGACAGGGGAAGTAGGAACAGCGTCGACAAGACAAAGAACAAAGTCTTCATGAAGTTCTCCTCTTTTGAAAATTTATGGATCAAAAGAGGATACCTCAAAATAGTTTAGAAAGACGAAGTGTAAGGTTACATTAAACGTTTTAGTCAGATGCCTCCGAAGACCGCGAACTCGTTATTTGCGCAGTTGAACTTGCGATGTCAGCTTTTGAAACGAACGTCTTCGCAAACTTGAAGACGAGATGAATTAACTTACGAGGCTTTTTTCCCGGGCACGCGGGCAGAAGTCTTTTGCAATATTCTTCATCTCGAGTACAGCAAAGTTAGTCTAAAATTTTTCTTCGCATGGCTTTTGCTACCTCAACACTGAAAAACAAAAGAGGTGCAAGATGATGACGAAAAAACACGTAGCATGGACAGCAATTTTCTTAGTGGTGGTATTTGGATTAACAGTGGTGATTTATCCGCTGCTCTTTAATCCCAACACAACGACGGCACCAGATGCTTCTCCAGCAAATATGCCAGTCGTTCCTGCGGGACAATAAAATTACGGTTTCAATTTCAAGCGGCCAAAAGCGATGAACGCGCTGAAAGCCGCAACGATCAGCCAATAAACCATTGGACCCGTATCAGAGCCATGACCAGTAGAGATGTGAATGCCGCAAAGAAGGAGCATCTCAGCTGCAATCACAAGGGCTGAGATCGGTACCCATTTTTTATGCTTCTTCATGATGGCCGGCAGAATCAAACCGATCGCGCAAAGTATCTCAATCACCGCCATGGCGATCCAAACTCCGTTGGGAAGAACGCCAAGGGAAGGCATCGTCTCTCCGGCAGGATGCGAAAACTTCCAGTAAGCGCCAGCCCCAGTGTGCATTGCCAAAAGAAATTGCAGAACGAGCAAGAAGATATTCATTTCTATTCCTTTAGAAAAATTGAAGTTGCTATTATCCTCCATCATTTCCGGCCTCAACTCGAGTCATTTTTTCACACCCAAAGCTGGTTGATGACAGGTAAACACAGGTTAAATAGTTTTCACTCCTATTCCTAGGAGTATCCATGACAGACCTATTTAAAAGCTTTAGCGCTTTAGTTATTGTCTCTCTTTCGTTGACGGCGTGTTCGTTCAACAACTTCTCTTTAGACAAAATCACATCTTCGCAAGAAGCGGCACTTCGTCCGCTTGATCAAGAAGAGCGTACTCAAGATTTCGACGCTTTGGTTATTGCGATTCGTGAGTATTATGGCCCACTTCAATACAAAGAAAATCGTTTCGGTTATACACTTGATCAATTGGTTCAAGAGTACAGACCACTAGCTTTGGCCGCGAAGTCTGATGCCGAAGCGACGGGTGTAATCAAAATGTTCCTATCGCGTTTGCAAGATGGTCACGTCAGTATGGCTGGACAGCTTGATTCCGTTCAAAATTACTCAGTCCCAGTTTTGCTGACTCCAGTTCAAGACCGCGCCTTGGTTGCTATGGTCATGGATCCTGGTTTCTCTGAAGACACCGGCATTGAAGTCGGCGATGAGGTTCTTGAAGTCGATGGTCAGCCAACAATGAGCTACCTTTCGATCATAAAAAAGTACGAAGCAATGGGTAACGCCTTGTCGGATAAGTACTGGATTATGAAGCTTTTGAACAGACCTTCATACATCACAGAACTAACTCCTAAAAAATCATCTGTTGCTTTGAAAATTGCGAAACAAGACGGTTCTGTCGTTGAAAAAACCGTTGTTTGGAAAAAAGGCGCGAACGAGAAGTTGTTGCCGAGTTCGTATGTTCTAGGAAACGCATTTGATACTTCTTATTCATCAGCTGCGAATGAATTGATCCAAGCAGATCTTTCTAAGTTTGGTGCTGAAACTCCATTCTTTATGACTCCGCAAGCGATGGCAGCGTTGAAGTTTGTCCAAGTAAATCCATCAGAGACTTACTTGAAAAAATTCGGCATGACGGATCTATCTAAAAATCCGAAATTGTTTGCGGGTTTTTACCGTCATGAAGGTCAAAATATTCTTTTCATTCGTCAAGCAACGTACGGTGTGAAAGATCCTGACGAGCGCATCATTTGGTACAAAGCACTTCTTGCTGAATATGGTCCTCTTGCTGATAAGCTGGTGCTCGATCAAACGCACAACCCTGGCGGAAGCTTGGGATATGCTTTGGATTTTGCGCGTCTATTCGCAAAAGGTGATTCACGCAGTCTTGTGAACTTCTTGCATGCGGATCGTAAATGGCTTTCGTCTTTGGCTATGATTTCGAAAATGACAGAGATCACAGGTCAGTCTAAACGCTCTATTGAATTGACGTCGAAGTTGGTTGAATCAGCTTACGATAAAGGTCTGCACATGACTGAAACGGCAATCAATCTTGGCTTCTGGGACTACATCCCCCAAGCAGATGTGACGTTCGATGGTCCGATCTTGTTGTTGGTGGATGAACTTGCAGGTAGCTGCGGTGATATCTTCCCTTCATTGATGAAGACAAATAAATTGGCGACTCTATTCGGTGAGCGCACGATCGGTCTTGGCGGTAACGTAGAGCAAGTCGTGACTTTACCAAGCAGCCAAATCAGCGTGAACTTGACTCGCGGTTTGTTCTTTGTTTATTCACCAACGGGTGAGTACGACATGAAGAATGCTGTTGAGAATAACGGTGTGACACCAGACATTCACTACCAACACACAGTTAAAGACGTGCGTGCTGGATATGTGGATTACGTGAAGGCTTTCTCTAAAGCCGCTGTGGAATTAAAATAAAGGTTCTGGCTTAGTCGTTCAGACCAAGCCCCTTTAGAATTTTCGGAGTGCACTTTTCAATACGCGAAACTCTCGTAGCAGCTTGTTTCGCCGCAGAGAAGTGCATCAGGTAAAGACGCTGTCTGCCAGGCGTTAAACCATCAAAAGCCGTTTTCAATTTCTTATTTTTAGCTAAAACAGTTTTAAACTCTGCAGGCATAGTCGGCTGCTTTGTTGTTTTCTTTTCAAGTTTTACGCCTGTGTCTTCGGCTTTGATAGATTGCTTAATGAAGTTATTGATCGCTGCTTTCGCCTTCGTGATCTCAGCGGCTTTTGTGAACTCAAAACGGCTGACCACATTTGAGTTTTCACCGGGTGCTTTCAGCAAACCTTTTGGATCTTTCAACGCAAAACCTTTAAAGAACATCAAAGCGCAAAAGCCTTTAAAACTTTGGATCATCACAAGGTTTGTGTCATTCATCGTGTAACATGGGAAACCCCATTTAAGATCTTCTTCAAGAGGAGAAGCCAAAAGAATTTTTCTTAGGGCGGCAACTTCAGTGGGCCATTTCTTTTCTTTTTTAACAAAGGCGTCGACTTTTGGATTCGTCTTTAATTTAGACACTTGGGCTCTCCTTTAGAGTAAGTTAAAAAGTTGGAATAAATTGCGTTTTCTACTACGTCAGAAATTAAGGATTGTAGGGCGTGCCATCCTTTTTGGTAAAGACCCAGCCATTGGGTGACATTTGCGCCATCAAATCATCATTTGGATAAATCCCTCGATCACCCGGCGTGCGATCGCCGACTTCGAGATATATAACGTCTTTTCCAGTGCGATTGATCAGCTGGTGAGCAGAGCCTTCAGCAGGAAAGCCCGCGCACATCCCAGTCTTTAAGATGAATTCGCCTTCTTCCGTAATCAAAGTAGGTTCGCCTTCGAGAATGAAAATAAATTCGTCTTGCTTTGTATGCTTGTGAAGTAAAGCGGATTCGCCGCCAGGGAATAAGCGAGTTAAATTGACCCCGAAATTCTTAATGCCAAAAAAATCTCCTAGTTGAGCTTTTGCGCGATTTTTCATTCGCGAAGCAAAGGGCTCTGGATAATTCGAAGGCTTTGTTCGTGTAGGAATATCTGAAGCTAAGATGGCGGCAGGATTTTGTTCGTTCGACATTGAGACTTCCCTTTTTTAAAATTGTATTTTCGCGCATCGGACTCGTCAACGTGTGCCTTCATGTATACAGGACCGAGGCTATCGGTCCAAAGATTGCGGCAGTAATTACGTAACTAGTTTTGAGAGGAACTTATGAAGACAATCGGTAAAGTATTTCCCATCGGTGCTGAAGTTCAATGGACGTGGATGGGCCGTCCCGTCAAAGGCAAGATTCTAAAAATCTTTGTGAAACCCGTCAGCCGTACACTGCGCGGCCATGAATTTAAACGAAATGGTTCACCAGAAAAGCCGGCGTACTTAATTAGGTCCGCGGCTGGTAGCGATGTCTTAAAGCTGCATACCGAATTACGAAAGAAGTAGTTTGCATCGGTGGTATTCGGAGCACTACCATCAAAGGATGCCGCATCTTATTTCGAATCGGATTTTAGTGAGACCGTTTAAACAAGATGATTTAGATTCACTCATTACGATGATGAGTGATGCAGAGGTCATGCGATACACGGGTTTTAAAACTCCACAGACGCGTGAGCGTATTCAAGATCTGTTGGGGAAATGGATGATCGAGGGTGCGAACTCGCTTGGTGTGTGGGCGGTTGAGGACGTTAGCAGCAAGGACTTTGTCGGTTGGGTGATGCTTAAGAAAACCACCACGGAACTGCCTGAGCTTGGATACATGTTACCAAAGCATCAATGGAGCAAGGGTTATGCGACCGAGATTGCTTCGTTGATTATTGGTTATGCAGGAAGAGATCTTAAGTTATCCAAGGTCAGAGCGACGACATCACCTGATAATCATCACTCCATTCGTATCTTAGAGAAAATCGGCATGCGCCAATCTGAAGTTGGCGCTGAAGGTTTGCTGATTTTTACGATTGAGTTCTAGCCGCGCTGAAAGCCCATTTTCTTTTTTGGTTTTGATTTCGCGAATGGCTTATCAAAAGTTTTTTCTGAAGACTTACCTGTGGATTTACCAGCGAATTTGCCAGCAGGTTTTGCTGCTGGTTTGCCAGTTGGCTTAGCAGCAACAGTTTTACCCGCCGTCGGCTTACCGACTGGTTTTTCCAAAGACTTTTTACCACCAGCAGGAGCAGCAGCTTTAGCGCCACCAGCAGGAGCAGCAGCTTTAGCGCCACCAGCAGACTTACCACCCTTAGCGGTAGCAGCTTTTTTAGCAGCTTCGATCTTTGCTTGCTGTGCGCGGGGATGAGAATTGTACTTCGTTGAATCAATCGCAGTGACTTTGCGACCTTCCAATTTACCGAATAAGAATTCATCACGCTCAGTAACTAGATTGATCACAGTACCTGGTCTGCCAGCACGTGCAGTACGACCCGCGCGGTGAAGGTAGTTTTCCATTTGGCGTGGTAGATGGAAGTTAATAACGCAATCAACGCTTGGAATATCAAGACCACGACCCGCAAGGTCCGTAGCAACAAGATATTTCACTTCGCCTTTAGCGAACTTTCTAAGATTCTGACGACGATCGTTCTTTTCCATCTCGCCACGGTAAACCGCAACTTGAACACCTTTTGCTTCAAGATCTTTTGCAAGCTTGTCGCATTGTTCACGCGTGTTTGTGAAGATGATCGTGCCACCATCAAGAGGCTTCGCCAAAATTTTATCCATATGCGCCCAACGGTCGCCATCTTTTACGATCAGATTTTTTGTCGTCAAACTTTTTGCAACTTTACCGCTGCCAGAGCTTCTTGAAATTTCAGCGTCTTCAAAAAGATCATTGATAAGATCTTGAACCGCCGGAGAAACAGTCGCAGAGAAAAGTGACAACTGAACATTTTGCGGACACGCATGATAGATTTTTTTAGAATCGTTTAAGAAACCTTGATCGACCATCTGATCGGCTTCGTCAAAAACCAACAAACGAACGTCCGTCAAATTGATTTGATCTGCATCCATCAACTGAACGAGACGACCTGGTGTTGCCAATAGAATTTCGAAACAACCTGAAACGTTTCTGCGAGCTTGCTCCATCGCCATACCACCAAGGGCAGGACGAACGCGCAAACGAGTATCATGTGTGAGAGTTTTAAATACTTTTGAAACTTGTTCGCCCAACTCGCGAGTTGGAACCATCACGATCGCACGTGGTGAAGCTTCAGCAGTCACTTCTTCGCCGTCGTTTTCTAAAGTTTTAAGTGCATGAAGAAGTGGCAAAGCATAAGCCAAGGTTTTACCGCTACCAGTTTCAGCAACACCAACCACAGGCTTACCACCCATGATCATCGGAATTGTGTTGTTTTGAACTTCTGTGGGCTTTGTGATTTTTTGATCTGTGAGGGTTCTTACCAAAGATGCCAAAAGACCGAAATCTGCGAACTTATTCATGAAAATCTACCTTGTTTGAGGCCGGACACTACCACGAATGGGGGCAGTATTCGATCAGTATTTGCTCCCTACAGAAGGTACGGAAAAATTTCATTGTGCTGTAACAGCCTGCGACGCTCTAGTCTTTTCAGGCACATAAACATTTGGAACATTAGAACTTCACATTTACGAGGAGTTTAAGATGTCTGAACCACGCAGTGAGAGTGAAAATCCCGCCATACCTTCGCCAAAACCAAAAACGGGATCGCGCCCGCGCTCCAACAGTGATTGGTGGCCTGATCAGTTAGATCTTTCGGTTCTGGCACAGAATTCTCCTCACTATAATCCCATGGAGAGTGCTTATAAATATTCGGAGGAGTTTAAAAAGCTTGATGTCGAGGCGCTGAAAAAAGACCTCTTTAAACTGATGACCGAATCTCAAGAGTGGTGGCCTGCCGATTACGGTCACTATGGTCCGCTCTTCATTCGTATGAGTTGGCACGCAGCGGGAACTTATCGTATCGAAGATGGTCGCGGCGGTGGTGGTGATGGGGCTCAACGATTTGCTCCTCTCAATTCTTGGCCCGACAATGCGAATCTCGATAAAGCGCGCCGATTGCTTTGGCCGATTAAAAAGAAGTACGGCAGAAAAATTTCTTGGGCCGATCTTTTAGTTTTTGCAGGCAATTGTGCATTGGAATCCATGGGCTTTAAAACTTTTGGTTTTGCCTTTGGCAGAGAAGATGTGTGGGAACCTGTTGAAGTTTTCTGGGGACCTGAAGACGCATGGCTTGGCGATGAGCGCTATAGTGGTGAGCGCGATCTTTCTAAACCACTCGGTGCCGTGCAAATGGGTTTGATTTATGTGAATCCCGAAGGTCCCAATGGTAAGCCTGATCCAAAAGCAGCAGCACACGACATTCGCGAAACGTTTGCGCGTATGGCGATGAATGATGAAGAGACCGTCGCATTGATCGCTGGTGGTCACACATTCGGCAAAACTCATGGGGCTGCTCCAGCAGATAAAAATGTTGGAAAGGAACCGGAAGGTTGTCCATTCCATGCGCAAGGTCTTGGCTGGAAAAATTCTTATAAGACTGGCAAGGGTGGCGATACCATCACAAGCGGACTTGAAGGTGCATGGACTGCAAAACCCACTCAATGGAGTCATGAGTTCTTTGGAAATCTCCATAAGTATGATTGGGAACTTACAAAAAGTCCAGCTGGTGCCCATCAATGGAAACCCAAAAACAAAGAAGCTCAAGACACAGTACCCGATGCGCATGATCCGAATAAGAAGCATGCGCCCACAATGTTGACGACAGATTTGTCTTTAAAGATTGATCCCGTGTACGAAAAAATCTCAAAGCGTTTTTATGAAAACCCTCAAGAATTTGCAGATGCGTTTGCAAAGGCTTGGTACAAACTGCTTCATCGTGACATGGGACCCGTGTCTCGATATTGGGGACCATGGGTAGCGCCTGAACAACTGTGGCAAGATCCTGTTCCGAAAGCTCAAGGCAAATTGATTGATGCAGCCGACATCAAATCATTAAAAGAAAAAATCTTGGCATCGGGAATCAGTGATTCACGTTTAGTTGCAACGGCATGGGCGGCGGCTTCGTCATTCCGAGGAACTGACAAACGTGGTGGAGCGAATGGTGGTCGTCTTCGATTGTCTCCGCAACGACAATGGGAAGTGAATGAGCCTAAAGAACTTGAAAAAGTCCTTTCTGCTCTTGAAAAAATCCAAGGTGATTTCAATAAATCAGCTTCGGGAAAACAAGTTTCCATCGCTGACCTCATTGTCTTGGGTGGATGTGCTGCGATCGAAAATGCAGCAAAAAAAGGTGGCAACAACATTGAGGTGCCGTTTTCACCAGGTCGTACGGATGCATCTCAAGAGCAAACCGATGAGCATTCTTTTAGAGTTCTTGAGCCAAAGGCTGATGGCTTTAGAAATTACGTCGGACCAAAAACTAAATTGTCTCCAGAGACATTGTTGTTAGATCGTGCAAACCAGCTTCGCCTGACAGCTCCTGAGATGACGGTACTCATCGGGGGATTGCGTGCACTTGGAGTAAATCATGGCGGAACTTCACATGGAGTCTTCACCGATAAACCAGGTGTACTGACGAATGACTTCTTCACAAACCTTCTTGATATGGGAACGGTTTGGGATGAGCCATCGCGGGCAGGGGTTTACACTGGAAAAGACAGTAAGACCGGAAAACAAAAGTGGACAGGTACGGCGGTTGACCTTGTGTTTGGCTCACATGCGCAACTCAGAGCATTTGCTGAAGTTTATGCGAGTGATGATGCGAAAGATAAGTTCATGCGTGATTTTGTGGCAGCTTGGAACAAAGTCATGAATTTGGATCGTTACGATCTTTTGCGCAATTAAATGTTTTAGCGTAATGTGCCCGCATGAAAACTGAAAAAGAGAAAATGCTAGCTAGCGAATTGTATAATGGTTGGGATGCCGAACTTGTTGAGATGAGAAAAGCGGCTCGTCGAATTACAAGACAGTTTAATAATTCAACGGAAGAAGAATTAGAACTGCGTTCGGGCTTACTTAAAGAATTGTTTGGTACCATCGGCGAGAAAGGTTACATCGAACCACCATTTCGTTGTGACTATGGAAAATTCATTCATGCGGGTGCGCGACTATATATGAACTTTAATTGTGTGGTTCTTGATTGCGCAGAAGTGTTCATTGGTGATGACGTGCTATTTGGCCCGAATGTTCAGATCTACACGGCGACTCATCCTTTGGATGCTGAATTAAGAGCCAGTGGTCAAGAGTCTGCAAAGCCAATTCGCATCGGCAATAAGGTTTGGCTTGGTGGTGGGACGATTGTTTGTCCTGGAGTTACGATCGGAGACGGTACAACAATTGGTGCGGGCAGTGTTGTGACGAAAGATATCCCCGCTAACGTTTTTGCAGGCGGAAATCCTTGTAAGGTCATTCGCGAACTAGTTTAATAAACTATCGGGAGTGATTTGACATGCGCGACGAGCAAAATAATTTTCAAAAGGAAAACACATTCTCAATTTCCACTCAAGATGAGTTGGTTCGCTCCTTTCGCGTGAGTGATCAGAAGAAATTGATTTTTCCTGAGCAGCTCAAGTTTCCGATGCACATTCGATCGTATTTTACTTGGAAAGAAAATTCAGGCGTCTATACGTACTTGGTTTTTAAAGCGCCCACTTGGGATCAAGCTCGTGGCGTCGTGTTTAAAAAAATGGCGCCATCAGGTGAGCCTGTTGGGGGCTTGTGTAACTGGTGTCATGCTATCGGACCTTCTGACGAAATCGGATTTATGTCGGTGGCGATGAGTGCGAATGTCAGTAATTCGTATTACCTGTGCCAGGATCTGAGCTGTATTGAAAAAATCGAAGATGCTTCAATGTTGGCTGGAAAAAATCCAGAGAAACATATCGCCGAGCTTTACCGTAGAATGGAAAAGCTCTTTGAAAATATCAGTAATTATAAACCAGAGTGACTATTGTCCTCTGAGTGAGCTGTGCGCATCCTGGCGAGACATTTTGATCGCTGGGATCGTCACCGCAAGCAATGTTGCAATGATCGCAATCACCCAGATAGAACCACTATCCAAAATTGAACTTGTAACAAGGTCTGCTGGGGGAAGTGCTGAACCTAGTTGAGATCGTAATACCGGGAATACAATACTGTCGACGAGTGCACCAAGTATAACGCCCATGATTCCGAGTAAAAATCCTTCCCACACTAACCATTGAGTGAGTTCCTTTTTAGTGTAACCAATCGCGCGAAGAACAGCGATTTGCAAATTCATTCCTTCAAAGCGAGTGATCAACATTGAACAGACTGAAAGACCACCAAGTAAAATTACAAACGCCGTGACGAACAAACCTACATTTTTTCCTACACCAGAGATTTCTTTAAGGCGTTCTTCCTGTTCGGTGACTTTGACGATTTGTCCAACAGTGCGTTGATTTACTAATGATTCGAGTGATTCAAAGCCACCGGGTTTTAAATAGACCAAGAAATAATGCAGAACTTCAGATCCCCAGATCGAGCGACCTGCCAGTGCGGGCGCAAATTTATCAAAGACTTGTTTTGCTTGAGAGAGGCTCGCGAAAAGTTCGCGATCCCATTGTGTTTCTGTAGGCAAAAGTATTCCCACCACTTTAAGTTCTACTTCGCCACTGAGAGATATTTTTCCCATCCACGGATGAGCTTGAACGGTATCACCGACTTTGAGGTTTTGTGATCGAGCGATCGAAGAGCCAACAACTACTTCGCCTTCAGTCCGGAACCATCGTCCTTCTGCCAGTAATAATGTATCAACAGAACGAGGGCGCTTTTGAAATGTTTCATCCGTTCCAACAACTCTAAAGTTTTGGTATTCACCAAAATAGACAAACGGAATAATGCTTTCAATTGCGTTGGCTCTTGTGGTGACGCCATCACCATGTGTGACAGCTTGATCTGCTCTGAGAGATTCAAAAAGTTTCATTGGTAAAAATTCTGGATAGGAACCTTCGCCGTTGAGACTGCCTAGAAGGATATCAATGCCACCGGCTTTTGCGCCAACGATGGCATCGCCTCCTTTGCCCATGGCTGAAAAGCGAGACTCAGAGATTTGATAGAGGCGCAAAAGAATTCCTCCGCACGCCACGGACAAACCAATGGCAATGATCGTGATGAAAGTTGCTAGGCGATGGCGTGTAAGACTGAGGCGCGCGAGTTTAAGAGGACTCATGCAATCACCTCTGCAAAATCTTTGATTTGGTCAAAGTACTTTTCAATGCGGTGATCGTGACTTACCACAATCAAAGTTTTATCTTTACAGGCGCTGATCAAAAGCTCTGTGACTTCAAATGCGTTTTTTTCATCGAGGCTTGAAGTCGGCTCATCGGCGAAGACAATCTTTGCATCACTGGCCAGAACACGCGCGATCGCAATTCGTTGCTGCTCACCTAAACTCATGACAGCAGTCCGATCATTTTCACGTTCCTGAAGGCCGACGCTTTTTAAAGCACTCAAGGCACGTGAAAAGTCCTTTTTATCTTTTAAAGACAGTTCGATATTTTCAAGCGCAGTTAGATGTTCAATGAGATTTAATTTTTGAAAAACGATGCCGATATTTTCGCGACGAAAGCGTGCGCGTTCTTCATCGCTCATGCGTGTGAGTTCCCAATCCCCTAATTGAATTCTTCCTTCATAAGGAGTGAAGAGTCCCGACAGCAAATGCAGGAAAGTGGTTTTACCTTTTCCGCTGGCTCCTTTAATGAGAAGTTTTGTGCCCTGTTTGAGTTCAAAACGAGGGATGTGGAAGAGGGTTTTATCCGCGCCGATTTTAACGGTAATGTTGTCGATTTCGATATTCATAGGCGATAACTCCGTACGAAATCGTAACGCCAAATTAGCCTTGAGGGTATCGAAAGCGTAAAATAAGACGATTTTTAGTTCCACATAAGTCCAGTATTAACATATAGATAGCTAATATGATCAAGTCCCCGAAGTTTAAATTTCGTAATAGTGTCTTGTTATTTCGATATATCTAAATTAGTATGATTTTAGATATATCGAAAGTTATTACGAACTTTCGCAGAAAGGATACTATATGCGCGGTCATCATGGTCGTGGTGGTGGAAGAGGTTTTGGCGGCGGTCGCGGAGAACGTCGTGGATTTATGGAAGGTCAGCGAGACGGAAGAGGCGACTTTATGGGTCGTCTGTTGGGTCATGGTGATCTTCGTTATGTGATTTTGTCACTTATCGAAGAAAAGCCAAGACACGGTTACGAACTGATTAAGTCACTTGAAGAACTTTCTTCAGGAGTTTATTCACCAAGTCCGGGAACGATTTATCCAACTCTGACTTTTTTAGAAGAAGGTGGATTTGCTTCCGTTGAAACGGTGGATAACAAAAAACTTTATAGCATCACTGCAGAAGGAAAAGTTCTGTTGGGAGAAAATAGAGAATTTTTGGAACAGCTTAAAGAACGCTTTTCACGTGTCGGTGAAAAAATGAGTCGCTTCAAGCATTGGATGGGACGTGAAGGGGGACCTGAATTTGGCAGAGACGAAAAATCATCTTTTAAAAAAGCGATGATGTCTTTGCGAAATGAAGTCTTCCAATTCATGGACTCTGACAAAGCGAAAAAAGAAGAAGTCGCCGCCATCATCGAGAAAGCGGCACAAGAAATAAAAAAACTTAAGGGTTAGGAATTTCCGGCCACTCCGAGGTTTAACTTTTTGATCTCTTTTCGAGTCTTGGCATTGTAGACCAAGAGGTCTCCGTTACGAAGACTCGAGATGAGAACTTTTGTTCCGTCGGGTGTAAAGGCAACTACTTACTTTTTTAAAACTAAACGAACGGGGCAGTGATCTGAACCCAAAACGTCGGGACAATGGGCCGCTAATTTTAAACGGTCCGAAGCTTCTTTATTTACGAGGAAATAATCGAGTCTCCATCCGACATTCTTTTCACGAACTCCGGGACGATAGCTCCACCATGTGTAGTGATCGCCACCTTGTTCAAATTTGCGGAATGAATCGACCCATTCGTGTTTTTCCAAAAACTTTGTCATCCATGCGCGTTCTTCCGGAAGGAAGCCTGCGTTTTTCATATTCGTTTTTGGATTCTTCAAATCGATTTCTTTATGAGCGATGTTGAAGTCACCACAAATGACAACTTCACGGCCTTTTTTGCGAAGTGCCTCCAAACGCTTTTCTGCAGCTAAGCAGAATTCCAATTTGAAAGGCAAGCGTGCATGATCACGTTGACTGTTTGGCCAGTAACTATTGATCACGGTGATGGGGCCAAAATCAGCCTCCAACCAGCGACCTTCTTTGTCGAATTTTGGAATACCAATTCCGATGCGAACGTCGTCAGGTTCATTCTTTGAATAGAGTCCCAAACCCGAATAACCCGCTTTTTCAGCAAACGCCCACGACGAGTGGTATTTAGTTGGGTGATAAAATCCTTCATCAGCTTTCAAAGCCTCATCTGAGATTTTGATTTCTTGAAGACAAACGATATCGGCTTTTTCTTTTTCGAACCACTCTCTAAAATTCTTGCGATGAACTGAGCGTAATCCGTTTACATTCCATGAGATGAGTTTCATGCTCCTAACATAGGCGTTGCTATGTCGACTTGCAAGGGGGCGTATGTATAATCCAACTAAATTTAAAGCACTGGATCGAAATGAAGCATTTGAATTGATGGATCAGAATCCATTTGCGGCATTGATCACGGTAGCAAATGGTTCTCCGTTTATTTCACAAATCCCCATGACCGTAAAAAAGGTGGGTGAAGAGATCGAAATCATCGGTCACGTTGCCCGCGCCAATCCCCATTGGAAGTACATGCTTGAGGCTAGCGGCACAGCTATTTTCCAAGGCCCGCACACTTATATTACATCATCATGGTATGCAAAGAATGATGTACCTACTTGGAATTATGCCTTTGTTCACGTAACGGGAAAGCTAGAATTGATCGAAGATGAAGCTGGAATTATTGAGTGTCTTCAAGATTTGACTGCACAATCAGAACGCCATTGGCCGAGTGGTTGGCAATTTGAAATTCCTGAGGATCTTCAAGGTGGGAATCTTTCAAAACACATTGTCGCTTTCCGAATGAAAGTTCAGGAACTTCATTTCAAAAAGAAAATGAGTCAAAACAGATCTGCGGCTGATAGAGTTGGTGTCATGCAAGGTCTTAAGAAGCGTGAGGATGAAAACTCAAAACGCGTGCTTGAGGTCATGGAGAAAATGTACACCCGTGATGGAGAGCCGCAATGATTTTACCGTGCCGACATATTAGCGTTTCAATAGATGCAAAGCCCAGCGATGTTTATGATTTCGCTTCAAATCCGGCGAACCTTCCACAGTGGGCCACAGGCTTAAGTAAATCAGAAATGAAAAAAGTCGGAGAGGATTGGATTGCTGAGTCTCCAATGGGAAAAGTGAAAGTCAAATTTGCCCCTGTAAACTCATTTGGTATTTTGGATCATGATGTGACTTTGCCAGATGGAAATACAGTCCATAATCCATTGCGCGTTTTAAAAAACGGCACGGGATCAGAAGTTATTTTTACTTTGTATCATCAGTTGGGCGTCGGCCAGCAATACTATGAAGCCGACGCAAAGATAGTTCATAAGGACTTGCAGACTCTAAAAGAAATTTTCAATCGTCCTTAAGCTTTTTGAATTACCAGATCAATCCGATATTGCCGTAGAAAGTCTTTAGCGCGTTCGTTGAAGTGTCGGTATCTTGTTTCAATTCGCGATAAGAAACACCATAAGTCAAAGTACGTTTGCTCAGTTCGTTCGCGAACTTAAAGCCAGCTAAAAAGCCTCCGCCTTCGTTAAGTTCAATGTCGTTCTTAGATGCTTTAAACGCATAAATACCATCAGTGATCAGCCATGCGCTGAAATTTCCGCTGTCAATCAAACCCCATCTGAAGCCCGCTTGAATTTGTGGGATGAAGATGCCTTCAACGTTCACGCCATCAAGTGTTGGTTCAGCTACGGGATTTTGTTCATAGATCGCATAGCCAGCACCAATAATGCGACGGCTGAGTTTTGTTTCAAAACCCAAAGAGTACTTTGCAAGATATTGTGCGTGTCCTTCGATTTCGCTTTCTTCTTCAGAGTGTGCGATATCCATTTTTTCGACTGCAGCTCCGAGGATCATTTCAGTGCGATCATTGAAGTGGTAAGCAGCTTCTAGTTCAATTCCATAATCCAGTTCAGAATTGAGTTCGTTATCTACCGGAACATCATTGTTGTTGTTCTGTAGAGTGAAGTACGAAAGTACTACTGCTGTTTTAAATTTCCAGTGACCGTGGTGAGCCGTGTGTGGGGCTTGAGCTGCGATGGCAACAGGAGTTGCTTCCGGTGCGGCGTTTTCCTCATGACTTTCTGGTGGGGGAGCTGGAAGAACTGCTCCTACAGCGGGAGCATGAGTTTCTTCGGCTTGAGCAGGTTGACCCTGTTGCGCAAGGATAATCCCTTTAACGATGTCCCAACGATCCATTTGCGACCATTGTTTAAGAAGAATGCGATCTGCATCTGCATTTGAAACTGTTGGTGCTTTTTTAAGGACAAGGCGTTGGCCAGGATTCAAATCATAAGGAGCTTTCAATGCATTCCAATCAGCAATCGCTTTCCACATACGATCTGAACCGTAAAGATCGCGGCTAACCATGTACAAGTGTGGCGCGCGACCATTAACGATATAAACCGCTTGGCCATCCACGATTTGGATATCTCGGTTGTACGCTAATGATTTTTTCGTCGGAACAGGAGTTTGAGCAGTCACTGGTGGTTCTGGATTTACAACGGCTTTAACTTCTGGAGCGGGAGTTGGTGAAGGCGCTGGAGCAATTTTAACAACGGGTTCTTTTTCAGTGTTCTCAGCAACAACCTTTTTTACATCCGTAACAACTTTTGATTCGGCTTCTGCTTTTGCTTCAGCTTTTGAAGTCGAAGTTGAAGTAGCAGAGTTTGGTTTCAATTCTACTTTGAATTCGTCTTCATTATGCGCTTGTGCATTTGCGAGTGAATGAAACGCAATGAGAGAGAGACCTGACACTAAGAAGAGCTTCACGGTGCGGATGTAAATTGAGTTTTTCATAACAATATTTTTACGAAAGCTGTCTAAAATGGGAAGATGTTTAGGAAATTTGAGAAAGATCTAGGCCTAGCCTTTAGGGAAGCTTGTCAGGATTCAGGTACTCAAGTTTCAGGATCTAGTTGAAGATGTTTACTATTAAATAAAGCGAGGCCGAGGATGCAAAAAAGGAATTTGTTAATTGTTGGTGGTCTGTTCCTGACGCCATTTCTTTTTGGTTGTAAGGAATCTGTTGTAACAGCTTTAAAGCATGTGATCAGTACTGATCCAACTGCCACTTTGGGTTCGCCTTCATATTCGCCAGGTCCAAATGGATTGGGCACGGGTGGCACTGCGACGATTTCAGTTACATTTGCTAATGCGCACACTGCTAACTTGGCGGCAGGTTCTGGCTCAACGGCATCAGCACCTGCGGGTCTGACGGTCACGCCATCAGGTCCATCTTGCACGACGGTTGCAGTTTCTTCCGTGACAACTTCAGGAGCTACGATTTCTGTATCTGGTTGTACGGGTGATGGCACCATCGCAATTAAAGTGAATGCCGGTGCAGTTGAAGATGAAAGTGGTGTGCAAAGTCCGGAATCGTCTGCTGCCACTGTCAATGTTGATACGACAACTCCAGTTACAACTGCATTTACGCGTTCGAAAGCTAAAACAACCACATCAGCAGCGAACGTGATTACTGCGACATTTGCAGGTCGTGTTCAAGATTTAAGTGCGACGAATGCCAACGGTGAATTCACTATTGCTAACTGCACGGGTACTCAGCCGAATGTAGCGATCGTGATGACTGTAGATGGTTCTAACAATTCAATTGCCACTGCAACTTTAAGCGGTGGTGCTTGTGCCAATGGTAACAACATTGATGTGGATTTGAATCTGGATAAAGTTACTGATTTTTCTGGCAATGATGGGGACCCATCAGACAATCCAACGACTTTGAATTTTACAATTGATACAACAGTTCCTACTGCCACTCTGGCAGTACAGGATGCCATCGTAGGTGCCACAACTGGTGCGAATGTGGTTGAGGCTACTTTCAGTGAACTTATTCAGGCGATCAGCACGACAAATGCGAATGGTGCTTTCACTATTACTGGTTGTACGACGGCTCCTTCTGTAGCAGTTGCTATGTCTGATGACGGTTCGGGTCACTCGATCGCAACGGCGACGTTGAGTGGTGGTAATTGCCCCAATACAAATACGGTCACTGTGACTTTGAATATGGATAAAGTTACAGATGAAGCTGGTAACGCTGGCTTAGTGGGTGGCAATCAAACGGGAACTTATGATATCGATACAGCGAATGTCAGCATTGGGTTGAGTGGTCCAAGTTTGGATCCAATTGATTCTACGCAATCGGCGACAATTACAATGAATATGCTCCATGCTGAAACGACAACTTTGGTAGATGCAACGGGCACAAGCTCTGCGCCACCAGCAGGTTTAGTAATTGATGACACCAACGGTGCAACTTGTACTTCTGTAGTGTTAACAAATGTATCATCATCTGGTCATGAGGACTGGGAAATCACTTTCTCAGGTTGTACGGGTACGGGCCCTATCACAGTTCAAGTGGCAGCGGGCATAGCAACAAGCTATGCGGGTGTTGTCAGTACGGCATCGGCTTCACAAACGGTGAACGTAGTCCCATAGATTTCAACTACTTAGGCCCCGATTTGACAGGGGCCTTTTTTACGTCTATTATTTAACCAATAGGTTAATTAACCAAAAGGTATAATATGCAAGACCATTTAAGCCAAACCTTCTCAGCTCTCGCAGATCCGACAAGACGGGCGATGCTAGCGCGTTTAGCAAAAGGCGAAGCCAGTGTGTCTGATCTTGCAAAACCTTTTTTAAAAGAAATGAGCTTACCTGCTGTCACGAAACATTTAAAAGTTTTGGAGAAGGCAGGATTGGTGACGAAAACCAAAGAAGCTCAATGGCGTCCATGTAAGTTAAACGGCACTCCGTTAAAAGATGCCACTCACTGGATGGAACATTATAGACAGTTTTGGGAAGAAAGTTTTGATCGACTCGACGACTATTTGAAATCAATCCAGGCAAAGAAAAAAGCCACGAAAGGTAAGAAGAATGGGCGCAAAAAGTAAACCGAATGAAATTTCAATCACACGTATCTATGATGCTCCAGTAAAGCTTGTCTGGGATGCGTGGACAGATCCAAAGAAAGCGGCGAAATGGTGGGGGCCTCGCGGTCATTCAATTACTACACATTCAAAAGATCTTCGTGTGGGTGGCTTTTGGAAATACACAATGTTTGGACCAAATGGTCAAACTTGGGAAAATAAAACTATTTATCATGAAGTCGAACAGTATAAAAAGCTCGTTTATGATCATGGCGGTGGTGAAGACCGTCCTCCTCTTTTCCGTGTGACGGTGACGTTTGAAGAAAAAAACGGCAAAACAAAAATGGAAATGACAATGGCTCTTGAGACTGCTGAGAAAGCAAAAGAGACAAAGAAATTCATTAAGAGTGCCGGTGGTAATGGAACTTGGGACCGCCTTGCAGAGTTCTTGGAGCAAGAATCTTCAGGCAAAGAGAAGTTTGTCATCAATCGCAGTTTCGAAGCTCCAATTAATGTGGTCTTTGATGCTTGGACAAATCCTTTGCAATTGGCGCAATGGCTGCCACCAACAGGCTTTGATATGAAATTTATCAATGCGGATATTAGATCAGGTGGATCTTCGTTCTACTCAATGTCGAACGGATCGGGTTTAACGATGTATGGAAAAGCAGAATACCTCGAAGTTAATAGGCCGAGTCTTCTGGTCTACACGCAAGTGTTCACGGATCAAGATGGTAAAGTTTCTCGTCATCCGATGGCTCCAACTTGGCCAGAAAAAATGAAGACGGTTATAGAGTTTGCATCAGAAGATGAAAATCAAACACGCGTAACGGTAACTTGGGAAGTTGTCGGCGATGCGACAGCAGAAGAAATGCAAACATTCATCCAAGGTCGCGCAGGTATGACACAAGGATGGACAGGTTCACTTGATAAGCTCGAGGATTTCTTGGCGAAATAGTGACGATAAATATGTTTAGCTTTGAAAGGCGATGGGTAACCATCGCCTTTTGTCGTTTTAGGGATGTTTTGGGATGCGAAGTATGATCACAAATTTATGGATTTAAAATATATTCTACAAATGATACTCGACTCAATACATTGATATTACTTGGTAAATATGAAATACACTGATCACAAAAATTTAGGTTCTTGTTGTGTTTTTGAAGTTCGTGCAGAATGAATCCAACAGAGAATCTTGGCAGTTTTTGGACGTTCGAAGCCCGGTTCCCAACAAAGGAGATTGCGTGTTTTTACGTCCAACAAAACAGATTTCAGAGACCCTCATTATTGCCGCATTACTACTCTTCGGCACAACAGTTAACGCAAAGGGTGGTAATGATGGTGGCAGCAAGAGCGGTGCATGCGCTGGCGGTGGTTACAACATCATCTTGCAAAGTGGCCGTGTGGTTTCAACTTTGGCGAAGACGACAATTGCTGCAAGAGAGCTCGGCACAGATTTCTTAGTTAAAGGCCTCTATAGCGAGTTCACAGTTAAATCAGACAACTTGGCAGTTCTTGATTGGACACTAACAGCCGCCGCGAATCCAGAAAGCTTAAGTGAAAGCAAAAGAATAGTTATCTATAAATCAAAAGTCGCTGACCTTAAAGGTTCAGTATTAACCAGCGATCTTTCTTTGACATTAGATGAAGGCGGTATTGTTTTCTCAAGAACGGGTGCCGGGGTCAGCATGAAAATTCAAGCTAAAGACTGTGCGCAAGGTGGTATCTTCCAAATGGAGCCAGCTCGTTCAGATGGCGCAGCAACAGTGATCACACACATCTTAGGCGACGACGTTTTCTTTTTTGATAATCCAAATTTTAGAAACCGCAACGGTGAGCAATTTCAGTTCGATGCTTCAACGATTCTGACAATCACACCACGCGTGAACTTTGCTAGTGATGTATCGAGAGCACTTGTTGGTCGTGATAGCACTCAAGAGGCAACTCGCATCGTAACGAATTGTCCTAACCAAATTCCAAATGCTAATGGTTCACTCTCGCTTGTTAATCACTGTGGTGGTCGATCTGATTGGAGTGTGAAAAGTGGTGGTCGTATGGGGCAAGTCATGGGTGAAGACTCTATTGCCTTGGAACCCGCGCAACCTGTATGTACGCATAAGTGCCAAAGCCGCAGCCAAATCAAAGGCCGTGGATTAAATGTTGGCTTCCCATCTCCAGTACCAGCAGCTTACAGATTTTCACCACGTGGCTAATTAAATTCCGAACTACCGATTACCGTAAGGAGCCTTCCCCCCGAAGGCTCCTTTTTAATTTTCTCTGCACGGGAAATCATGTATCTTCGCTTTCATGATCACGGTTTCAAGAATTTTACATGCAGGATATATTTTTGATGATGGTAAAACGAAGATTGCCTTCGATACTATTTTTGAAAATCCATTTAGTCGCAATTGTTATGCCTTTCCCTCTGTGAAATTCGATCTTGAGCAAGTGCGCGCACTTAAGTTAGACGCTGTTTTCATTTCGCACTTTCATGATGACCACTGTTCATTTGAAAGCTTGAATTCATTAGATCGGTCTACGCCCATTTACATGTTCTGTGTTTATGAAGAGATGTTTGAGTGGATTAAAGAGCTGGGTTTTACACAGGTTTATCCACTGACGTTGAGTTCCCCTGTCACTATCGGGGATTTTAAAATCACTCCGCGCCGAGCACTCGATGCGGATGTGGATTCCTTACTTCAAATTCAAGTACAAGGTTTAAATATCTTGAACGTGGTTGATTCATGGATCGACTATCGCGTTTTAGATTTGCTAGCGAATGAAAAACCATGGGATTTGATCATGTGGCCTTTCCAAACAATGCGAGAGCTTGAAGTTATTGCGCCATCACGCTTTCCCGCAGCGGATGAAACTTTGCCACCCGAGTGGATGGAGCAATTGGCGGCGCTGAATCCAAAAGTCGTCATTCCGAGTTCGTGCCAATTTAAGCAAGAGTCGTGGTCATGGTATAACAATGCGTTCTTTCCAGTTTCGTATGAGCAATTCACAAATGAAGTAAAAGACATTTTACCAAGCGCCGATATCCTGCGTTTGGATCCGGGGCAAAGTATTGCAGTTTCCAAAAATGGAATTGTACGTACCGAGAGATTACCTTGGATCATCCCCGATGGCCCTCAAGATCTCGATTATGAATACAAACGTGATTTGAAGCCGCCATCTACTGCAGAAGTTGCGAAACATTTTCCTCAACCCGAGGTGAAGCATAAAGAGCGCGTAGAGAAGTATGTCGGCAAAGAGCTACTAGAAAAATTCAGCTCATTGCCTGCGAGCGATCTTCCTTACTTTGAATCTCCTCGCATATGGCAGTTGTCGTTATTCGAGCATAACGGCGGTGAGCAAAAGTATTTCTATCAATTGGATGGCAATAATATTGAGTTGTTGGCTGATTGGAGTGGTGACATAGAGTGGCTAACGGAAGTGCCACTGATGAAAGTTTATGGTGCACTAGAAAGTGGTGAGTCGCTGACTTCGATGTATGTTCGAATCAATGATTTTACCTTTAAACCTGAAATTGAAAAAGAAATAGCAGAGGCAGACATCATGGAAGATCCATTGGTTCGCTGCCTCTTTACGGGTGAGTTTGGCTCTTACCAATTAGAGCAACTGAAGAAGCTTACCAGTAGCCAAGGACTTTCCACCAAATAGCACAGCCCAGTCCCCAGACGATGAGGTTTAAGATGCTTGTTAAGAAACCCAACTTCCACCATTCGCCCATGGTGACATATCCTGAGCCGAATAGGACAGGTGCTGATCCTGTTCCATAGTGTGTGATGGAAGCACACAGTGAAGATGCGAAACCCAGGAACAAGCCGAACATCAAAGGAGGCGCCCCCAACGCCACTCCAACGCCAAAGAATGAAGCGAAAAGTGCCGAGATGTGAGCGGTGTTACTTGCGAATAGATAGTGGATATACACGTAAAGCAAAATCAGAATTATTGCGGCAGCGATCCAGCCAAGGCCCCAGCTTTGAATTGAAGACTCAACGGTTTTTGAGAACCATGTGATCACGCCGAGTTTGTTTAAGTATGTAGCCATCATCACAAGGGAGCTAAACCAAGTGACTGTGTCCCATGCGCCTTTTTCTTTAAGTAAATCATCCCAGGTCAAAACACCGGAGAATAATAGCACACCCAGACCGACGAAAGCTCCGGCCGTTGCATCGACCTTGAACCACGGATGATCAGAAATGAGTTCGGGTCCCCCAGCCCATATGAATAACAACAAGAAAAAGACACCGATCATGATCCACTCTTCGAGTTTGATTTTCCCCATCTCTTCCAGTTTTTGTTTTGCAAGCGCTGAAGCGTTCGGAGTTTCTTTAATCTCTGGTGGATAGATTTTGTAAAGTACCCAAGGGATAATTAAAATCGCCAGTATTCCCGGAACAAACGCGGCTATTGCCCACTGCCCCCAGCTCACATCAATGTGGGCGATATCGCGAATGCCTGCAGTAACGAGAGGATTTGGCGCTGTTGCAGTGATAAACATTGCGGATGTGATGATGTTGATTTGATAAGCAACTAGCGTAAGAAAAGCACCCAATTTCAGTCTAGAGGCATCATCTGGATATGATCCCATTGATTCAGAAATAGATCGATTGATGGGGTACATCACGCCACCGCCGCGTGCGGTATTGCTTGGCATTACAGGTGAAAGCACTAGTTCGGCGAATGAAAGTCCATAGCTGATTCCGAGAGTGCGCTTTCCAAATAGTTTTACAAAATGATATGCAACCCGAGCTCCCAATCCTGTTTTAATAAATCCACGTGAAATAAAAAATGAAATTCCAATAAGCCAAATTAATGTATTCGAAAATCCACTAAGTGCATCAGCCATGGCTTTAGCGGGTTGTCCAGGATTGGTAACTTGAGACAGGCCGACTAATAAAATCCCAATCATTGCAGCGCCACCGATGGGCAGAGCCTTACCTATAATCGCAACAATAGTACCGACGAAAATTCCTAGCAATCGCCAAGCATTGATGTCTACTCCTTCAGGTGGGGCCACGATAAACCAAAATAAACAAGTGACGAAAAAAGCGATGACAGCCGGAACGACTTTCACGTGAGGTAGGTTCACGAGGACTCCTTGTTCAGAGAATTTCTAGTAAACTTATATTCATCTATATCGTTCATCAAGGTCAGATGTGGTTTGACAGGTGCTTTCATTTCAAGCCAGAATCATGGCTCAACAAAAAACAAGGATCGTTTGACGTGATTAAAAAGTTATTCGCAGCAGTTATCTTGAGTACACTTGCGTTCTTCGCAGTGGGTTGTTCAACTACAACTCATTTTAAAGTTCCACCAAAAACAGAGCTTCAAGTTTATGGCAGACCTGTAGTGCCTCGGGAGGACGGTACAGTTAAAACTCGCCCATTCTTTTGGTCTGCAACTGGCGGAATTCCATACGCTTTAAGAGATGATTCTGGAAAAGTTATCCGTCAGGGTAAATTGAAATCTCGCTTTAGAGTTGTATCTATCTTCTGGCCACCATTTGCAGTGATTTACTGGCCACTTGGTTTCGGTGCTGATCAATATGATCTAACTAGAGAAGGCGATGGCTATCTAGTTCGTGATGTGACTAACACATTGAATGCACCAGCAGCAGTAGCTCCAGCTCCAGAAGCTGTTGAACCAACGCCGGCTCCTGCTCCAGCTAAAAAGAAGAAAAAATAGTTTTCTCTTAAGAGGCTAAAACTAAAAAGGCTCTGCGATGCAGAGCCTTTTTTATTTTCTGAGAATTACTTTTTACATTCTTCGTAGATCGCGTTCTTCACAGTGTCGACTTGTTGCCAAATCGAAGAGAACTTTTTCGACAAGATCCCCGCAGACATGTGGATGTTTGCGTTGTACGTGCAAAGATCCGAACGAACTGTTCCATGTGGTGCAAGTGCTTCATTATTTAAGAAGTTAGCCCAAATACGCTTTTCGTTATCAACTAACTTAAACGTTTTTGTCTGAATCTTCTTTTGGAAGCTAGATGACACGTAATTATCCAGGATTTTACTCAACAACAGTTCAGCCTTCGTTGCTTCGCCACGACGGCCTTTTTCAAGTTTGTAAACCAAATACAACAGCACACCAGTGTCTTGACCATTCACAACCATAGAAGTGACTTTCTGATCTAAAGACTTTTTACCTTCGAGATATTCAGCAAACATACCTTCAATAGCGTGCTCTTTATAAGTCATGCCGTTTTCAAAGTAGAGAGCATTCTGCCAAGCTGCGTACGCATAGGCATCCTGATCTTTTCCCGCCAAGCGATTTGCTAGACCGTTAAAGTAGCTTGCAGCTTGTTTCATGATGCGGACCTTCGATGTATCATCTTTCGCTTTACCAAGTTCAGCATTGAATACTGAATAGTAACCCGACAAGATCATGCGGTACGTATTCGTCGTATTCGCACCCAACGAACGCTCTGCGATTGAACGATCGATCAAACGATTTAAGAACTCGCTACGATCAACTAACGAAGACAGCTTCAACTTTCCAGCCTTGAAATCTTCGAGTAATAGGAATGACAAGCGGGGGCTGACTTTAATAGCAAGACCACTGATGCTTGTATCCAACGCTTTTACTTGATCGGCAGTTAAATCGTTCTTCACGCGATCATAAAGTGAAGCCAATGTGAGAAGGTCCATCGACGTATTTGGTTTAGTCGCTAAACCACGGAAGACGGCCACTAAAGCTTTTTCTTTATCCAAAGCTGGATTCTTTAAGGCATCATAGACTGATTCTGCAACGTAGTAGTTTGGACCAGCTAGAAGCTTGTTAAGAAGTTTCTCAGTCAAATCAACATACGTGTTGGCTTTAGCTGGAAGGTATTTATCAAGCAAGCTCAACAAGTAACCTAAGTTTTTATCCTGAACTTGATCAACATCCAAATTTGCTGGAATAAAAGAGTCGAACTCTTTTATCACGTCGCCCTTTTTATCGAAATCCATCGCAAGCAAAGACTCATAAGAAGCTTTGGCATTCCAAAGAGCTTGCCACAAATTGCGAATTGGTCCTGATCCCACTTTGATTTTTTGTTTGTCGATTGCTGAAAGCAACATCACGACGTTGTAGTCTTTAAGGTCTGAGTAGTCGATTCCAACCACAAGATTTTTAAAGATATCACGAACGTCGTCGTATTTATCCAACACGGCTGAGTAGTCACTGTAAGCCAAGAGCTCATCATGCAAAGCTCGAGTTAGGTGGGAAGCATAAAGTTTACGTTTATTCTGATCGCCGATTTTTTTAGGTGATGCAGCTGCAATCATTTCTACCAAAGACATGATAGGAATTTGCGCGGTCTTTTTTGGATCTTTCAAAATGTCCAAAATATCTAAACGCGCTGACGGATTAATCCAGGTGCGTTTAGGAATTGTCGCTTCTTCATTTTTCATCAACATCATCGTCATATCAAAATGACTTGAGGCTGCTGCGTCTGCATATTGTTTGTTGGCGATAAGATCTTTGATCAGTTCATCACTGTTGGCGCTCCAAGACTTGATCGCCTTTGGATTACGGATCACATACCAATCAAGTGAAGTATTATAGAGGTGTACGTCGACAGGTTGACGAGCGCAGTCCCCTGGATTTGGATAGAAGTTGCCATTGTAGCCGCAAACTTGGCTGCCACCATCAGTTTCCACGATGTCATCTACGAATTCGATACGGACAAGACGATCACCATAGTTATAGCTTGTCAGCGGGGTTTTTGCGCAATAGATGCCAGGTCCCGCGACAGCGCCATTACCACCCGTTGTATAGAATGAAAACTCACCGCCGGTGCGTTTGGCTTCAGCATACTTGAAAGTCAAAAATTTTGCAGAGCGCTCATCCAACCAATGATAACAATGATTGATAGGAAGATCTGGTGAACTAGGAATGTTTGCAAACGCCGTTAACGGCTGCAAAACAAACGAAGTCAGTATCACACCCGACAAAATAATTTTGGAAGCGTTCATAAACAATCCTTTTCGCACTTCGAATTCTTTCGTGTCGAACTTTTAAACAGCGGTAAATGTTTTTAATCCGAGGGGATGCAATACGAAATCTATGCCGCGATAAATGAGCATTAGTTGGAGCTGGTGATGACAAATCTGTCTAGAGATCGGCTAGGGGGACCAAAAGTGTGACTCTGATCCCTAAGTGCGAATAGTCGAAAAGTATCTTTTTAGAGAATCATAAAGGGCATCGAAAGCCCGCGGATCATCAAGGCCTTTTAACATTCCGTAGAAACCTTCATGGGCCATCACCACAAAGTGCGCGACTTGACGAGTGTTCACGTCGCTTTTTAAAAAGCCTGATTTTTTGGCGCGTTTTAATTGTTTTTCCATCTCTTCAATCCAAAGATTCAAAGCGATCTGTAGTCTGTCATAAAAACCCTTATCCACCGGTGCCATTTCTTGAACAAGATTATTCAATGGGCAACCGAGCTTCAGCTCTTGGGGAGGGGCTTTGCCAATTAGAATTTTAAGTCGTTCAAGAATGCCTTGAAGGGGATCTTCATATTCATCCAACGGGCGAATCCAGCGCTCAATAATCATGGGCTTGATAACGTCATCAACCAAGGCATAGCCAAGATCTAATTTCGTTGGGAAATGATGATAAAAAGCACCCTTTGTCATAGAGGTTTTTTTAACAATATCGTCTACACTGACCCCTTGAAAACCACGGGAGAAGACCTCCATAAAAGCGACGTCGAGAATCTCTTTACGAGACTTCTCAAGATCCCGCGTCTTTTTTATGGGAGCTTTTTTATTAGGTTTTTGAGGGGCCACTGCCTTTTTCATTAAAGATAAGTCTAGCAAAGGCCGAGAAATTTGACAACATACTAAATAGTATGTTAAGGTTAGTTAAGTATAAGGAGTCCACCTATGTTGAAGATCGTTGGAATTGTAGTAGCAGTCCTCATTATTGCTTTCATTGGTTACGTCCTCACGCGTTCGCCTCATTTTCGTTACGAACGCAGCACAGTTTTTAAAGCCCCGCCCGAAAAGATTTTTCCTTATTTAAGTCAGTTCAAACTGGGCAGTGAATGGTCACCATTTGAAAAAGTGGATCCCAATATGAAAAAAGAGATCATCGGCACAGACGGGACAGTGGGTGCGAAGATGAATTGGGAAGGAAATAAAGATGCTGGCTCTGGGCAGCTGGAATTCCTCAAAATTCAACCCAATGAATTTGTTGAGATGCGTTTACAGATGATCAAACCTTTCCCAGCAGAAAATCTTGTCAGATATGAGCTAAAAAAAGAAGGCGATGGCACGAAATTTACGTGGATCATGTCCGGTGAAAATGGCTTCTTTGGCAAACTTATGACTGTGATGATCGACTGTGAAGCAATGATCGGGGGACAGTTTGAAAAAGGCTTTGAGAATTTGAAACCGATTGTTGATGGACCCCAAGCCGTTGCGGGAACGGGCTTGAATGAAAATCCAGAAGTCCGAACTTTCCCAGCAATGCACTATGTGTATGTAGAAAAAATTGGTCCTTTCATGGAAACAGCAAAGGGCACATGGGGCGAATTCCAAAAATCTGCGAAAGAAATCGCTTCTAAAAATAAAATGACCGGAGCAATGGCCCTTTACAAAATGCAACCGCAAATGCTTTACCGCGCAGGGGCTTCGCTGGAAGCGAAACCAGCTTCTTTACCCGCAGGCTTTCAATACACACATTTTGAAGGTGGCAAGTACACGGTCTTCACCCTGAAAGGTTCATATGCACAACTGCCAGTTGTAATGGGACGAGTGATGGAACTTGTTAAAGAAAAGAACATCCAAGTTTCTGATAATTTCTTTATCGAAAACTACGCGAACGATCCGGCAACAACACCAGAAGATCAGTTGATCACTGAAATCATGATTCCAACTAAATAGGAGAAGATAATGAGCCAAATTAAAATTGATCCAAAATTAGATCTTGTCCTTGAAAGAATTGTTGATCTTCCACCAGAAAAAATCTGGAAAGCATGGACGACGCCGGAAATTTTGATGCAGTGGTTTTGTCCAAGACCGTGGAAGACGGTGAAATGTAAAATTGATTTAAGACCCGGTGGTGAGTTTTCAACAACGATGCAAGGACCAGAAGGTGAAGAGCATCCGGGTAGTGGTTGCTACCTTGAGCTTGTTGAAAATAGAAAACTAGTTTGGACGGATGCATTGTCTGCTGGCTATCGCCCGAATGATAAAGCATTTATGACAGGAACTATTATTTTAGAACCTCATGGCACAGGCACGAAATACACAGCGATCGCGACTCATGCCAATGAAGATATTAAAAAGCAGCATGAGGCAATGGGCTTTGAGCAAGGCTGGGGAATTGCCTTAGATCAAATGATCGAAGTGATGAAAAAATAATTCGGGTCCCGATTCATTGTAATTTGAAATGAGTCGGGTCTTTCCCTTCGGCACAAAGGTACCGATTAGTAAAACTTCAATCACGTGGGGCTGACGATCTTCTTCGACAGGAATAAGATGCAGCCATGGCAGAAGATCGCTCCCAAAAATTATTATTATGGCTTGTAGCAATTGGCTTTTTTATGGAGACGTTAGACTCCACGATCGTCAACACAGCTCTGCCGGGGATGGCGCGAAGTCTTCACGAAAGTCCTCTCTACATGCAGTCTGTGGTGATTGCGTATTCTCTGACAATCGCACTTTTCATACCAGCTTCGGGTTGGGTCACAGACAGATTCGGAATTAAAAAAGTTTATCTTTCTGCCATCGTGCTCTTTAGCATCGGTTCGCTCTGTTGTGCGCTTTCACAGAATCTCACACAGCTTGTGATTTCGCGCGTTCTGCAAGGCGCAGGTGGCGCGATGTTGTTGCCTGTAGGAAGGCTCGCGGTCTTACGCACTTTCCCCGCAGACAAGTTTTTACAAGCTCTCAGCTTCGTTACGATCCCCGGTCTGATTGGTCCGTTGATTGGTCCAACATTAGGGGGCTGGCTTGTCGAGTATGCTTCATGGCACTGGATCTTTCTTATCAATCTGCCCATTGGATTTATAGGAATGATCGCAACTTATAAACTGATGCCAGATATTCGTGGTGTGAGTTTGCAAAAATTCGATTCAGTTGGATATCTGCTATTAGCATTTTCGATGGTCGCAATTTCTTTTGCTATGGAAGGTCTTGCGGAGTTAGGCCTGCGAAAAGGCGTCGTGATGATCTTATTGATCTTTGGTTTGGCATCGCTCGTGTCCTATTGGTTCCATGCAGGCCGAGTAAAGAACCCATTGTTCTCTTTGAAGCTTTTTGAAATCGGAACTTTTAACATCGGTCTGTTAGGAAATCTCTTCGCACGTATTGGCAGTGGTTGTATGCCATTCTTATTACCCCTTTTTCTGCAAGTGGGTATGGGCTATTCACCGGCGACAGCGGGGATGACGATGATACCGATGGCCATCGCCGGGATTTTAGCAAAACGTTTAGCAACAGGCCTGATCACGACGGTTGGTTACCGTAAGATGATGGTGACGAACACAATTTTAGTGGGACTGTCGATGGCGGGCTTTGCGCTGTTTGCCTACGATCAGCCGATGTGGTTGAGATTTTTGCAGCTGATATTTTTTGGTATGGTGAACTCATTGCAGTTCACAGCGATGAACACCTTAACGTTAAAAGACTTAACGCCTCAATATGCATCCAGCGGTAATAGCCTTTATTCGATGATGCAGATGTTGGCGATGAGTTTGGCTGTCGCAGCAGCTGCTGCAATCATCAAAGCATTTTCAGATCAATTCGGTGATGCTGTTAATCCAGCTAGCGCGATCAAAACTTTCCAGGCCACGTTCATCTGTATGGGACTTGTTACTTGTAGTTCGGCGTTTATCTTTTGGCAAATTCCAAAAGGCGAAAGAAAAGTCCGTGAATCCATGGCGCAAGCTGAAGGCTAGCGCGCACGCAGAAAGCTAGTGAATCTTTCTGCGTAATACGACTGTGCTCATACCAGGAAGTTGAACCTCAGAAAGATTCGCACTCAAGCGAACATCTCGAAGTGCTTTATCAATATCAGAATTAAACTCCGGAGCTAAATCCCATCCTAAAGATAGAACGGGATGTTTAAACGTGCGTAGATCTTTTGATGAATTGAAGAATACCAAAATAGATTCACGGTTGTTTTCAAGCAACATCGCAATCAAGCCAACCTCTTGGCCGTTGTCGTTATCGATAAAATGTAACTGACGGCGAATTTCATCGGCAGTGTTCATCTTAAACAATTCAGAACTTTGACGAAGTCTTAAAAGCGCTTTGAAATATTCAGAGTTTCTTTCAATCAATGCAGCCGACACTTGCATGTCTGGAGCCTGAAGGCGCGGGAACCAGAACGACCAATCATCCAGATTCTTCCACGATGGTGGTAAAGCCTCGCCCCAATAGTTTTTATTTAAAGACCAATCAACACGATTAAAGTAATCGCCTGAATCGTACGAGTCTTGATCGCCATTCTTAGATCGTAGAACCTCAGAGCCACCTTCGATAAATGGAATGCCTTGGCCCAACATTGGAATCGCGAGCGCCATTTGCATCATACGTTGGCGTTCTTCAGAGCTTGCACGCATTGGAACGCGTGAGGGACTGATAAACGGGGCTTTAGCTTGAATGGCATCCCATAAAGTATATCCATCATGCGCAGAAACGTAGTTCACGGTTTCAATTGCTTGAGCAGCATTGCCAACCTGATTGCCACGATAAAGCAAGCTGCCGGAGTTGATCACAGTTCCAAGGTGCTCGCGGAAATTATAATCACGCAAGTTGCCTGTTAAACCAACTTTGATCACATCACCGAGATGAAGCAATTTTCCACGCTGTTCACCTGGAGTCATCGGCGTGTTGCGATTTGCAGGATCACCGTTAAAATCAAAATACAGTCCCGTTGCAAAACCTTGATCAGACTTTTCCCAAGAATTCGTTGTACCACCACGAACGGCATCGCGAATGCGATCGTTGAATAAACCAATTCCCGCGCCGTATGAATTATCTTGTGTCATGGCTTCGCGAGGATTTTGTTCCCAGTAAGAACCAAACGACCATCCTTCGCCGTAAAGATAAATTTTTGAACCATCTACGCCATCTTTTGCCAGCGTTAGTGCATTCACAGCTTTTTTCACTCGCTCCATCGTGGAGCGAGAATGGAAGGACATTAAGTCAAAGCGGAATGAATCGATTTTGTAAGTCTTAGCCCAGTACACGATGGAATCAATCATCAGCTTTTCCATCATGTAGCGTTCGCTGGCAGTATCAAAACAGCAAGATGAAGTTTTCACGTTTCCTTCATCATCTGTGCGGTAGTAGTAAAGCGGAACAATCTTATCAAAAACAGAATAGTTTTCGATCGAGTTCGTGTAAGTGTGGTTAAAGACCACATCTTGAACCACTCGTAAACCCATTCCGTTAAGCGCTTTCACCATTTGACGTGTTTCAAGAACTCTTGTGGCACCATTGGCGTTCGTTGCGTAACTGCCTTCTGGTACGAAATAGTGAACGGGATCATAGCCCCAATTGAAAGAATCTTTTTTGCGGATTTTGCCTAATTCGCGTTGAGGAACTTCAAGGCCGCCGTTGTTTTCGGTGCTGAGTTCCTGCCACTTTGATTTATCTTCATTCACGGAACCAAAGTCATTAAACGGCAATAGATGAATGTAAGTAAGGCCCGCGTCGGCCAAAGATTTTAAATGCTGAACTGATTTTGAATTTCCTTGAGAAAATGCATTGTAAGTTCCACGGTACATGAAAGGAACTGTTGGATCATTCGCGCTGAAATCGCGAATGTGCATTTCATAAATCACGATATCTTTAAAAGATTTCAAACCTGGCTTGCGAAGATTGTCCCATCCTGAAGGCTTCAGTGCTTCATCTTGTGGGTCCATGAATTGGGATTTGGAACCGTTAGCAGACAAACTGAATGAATATGGATCGGTGACTAAGAAACTTTCTGTGCGATCACTGATCGGGTAATACACAGTGACTTCATAGAGATAATATTTATTTTTATAACCGTCTGAAAGAAGCGCTGACCAAACACCATCTTGCAAAGTCATGCCGAGTGTTTCTGTTGGCATCCCATCAACTTGATCAGCCGTTTCATAGACGAACAGACGAACATTGCGCGCAGTCGGAGTCCAAAGCTTCACGGACATTTCGTTCGTGCTAAAACGAACACCCAGATCATTTCCCTTATAAGCATAAAGTTCGTCTAAGATTCCCGAATACTGAATCGCTGAAGTGTCCACGACATGGCCGTCGCGATCTGTGATCACAAGTTTCAATGAGCTGCGCAACAAATCGGAGATCATCTTGCGATCAAGATCTGCAGTACTTAAAAGCACGTAGTTATTTTCGCTTCGCACGATCGGAAGATTGATGGTCGCAGTTTTTTGAAGATTGGAATTAGTTCCTGCAGTGAGAGAGAAACTCATCTCGCTGCTCATAGGAATATTTTGAGCTAATTTAATCCACAACTCTTGAGAGTTGACCCAACGGGCTCTGACGGCAGTAGCAGATGCAACATTCCACGACAACAAAGAGGCAAGCAATAACAACGCAAATCTCAAAGATGTTCCCCTCGTTCATTACTCTTTCGTAAATCTTAGAGTAAATAAACTAAGGAATGCAACCTAGAACCAGCGCTTGTGTTCAATGATCAAGCAACGATTGGAAACGACCTTGATGCCAGCGGCCTCAGCTCGGGCCTCTGCTGCGGGATTGGCAATGCCAAGTTGCAGCCAAAGGACTTCGACGCCACCTACCGCAATTGCTTCATCAACGACCTCGTCAATTCGCTCAGAGCTGCGAAACACGTCGATAAACTTGCGATATTCAACGGGGACTTCCGCTAAAGTTTTATATATTTTGAAATCGCTATGCGAATGAAGCTTGGGATAAGTGCCGACCATTTGCCAGCCGTGATTTCTCATGTAAACAGGCACATAGTGGCTGGGCTTTGTTTCGTCAGGACTGAGTCCGTAGACAGAGAATTTCTTGTATTTTTCCAAGAGAGATTTGAATTCAGAATCTTTGACATTCATAAAGGACGACCTCGCAAGAACGTTGAGTTTATTAGAATCCTGCGAGGTCTATGCGTCAAGCGAAAGGGGGGCGAGGAACCATTTCCCCACCCCGTGGGGAATAACTAGAAGTTGAAGCCGAGTGCTACGTTAGCAAAGCTAAAGTCGTCAGCAACTTTGTCACTGAACCAGTTGTAAAGAGTGTAGTACTCAAAACCTACTGACCATCTTGGGTTCAACGTGTACATCGCGCCGATTGCCAAAGTTGGACCAACAAGTGTTTCATCACTTGGTTCAGATGTTGGATCATTTACGTCAGCAACGTCGTCCATGTTCGTAACTGCAACACCAGCTGCTACGTAGATGTCCATGTCGTTTTGATCATAAAGATGTGAAGTTGCATGGATGTCGAAAGTTGTGCTTTCGAATTTACCAGCGTCTTCATTTTTTGTTGATTGAAGGATCTTTGCGCCTAGGCCCATAGAGCCAGTGCGGCGCTCATAGTCCAAGCCAAATACAGAAGAGGCTTGAGTTGAACCGCCAAGAAGTCTGATAGTGTTGCCACCATTTTTAAAATCGTCTCTTGATTGTGCGAAGGCTGCTGTTGTTGTTGCTGTCATTGCAAGACCCAACATTAGTGCTAGAAGTGATTTCACGATGTTCTCCTTTGTTGTTTATCATTGTACTGCGCCAAAAACGTAAATTAAAAAAAAGTGAGGCTTCTTTACCAAGATGCGAAGCAAAGAAGCCTCAACTAAGAAATCAATTGCAACGAGATCTCTCGGTTGAAGAGCATGAGCAAGATCGGCACCAACTCTCAAATCGAAATAAAATTATGCTCGACCAAAATCAAACATAATTATAGGGAGTCCTGCCCCGATGTGTGGGGCAAGATGCTGCCGAATTCTTTAGCAGTGCTGCTGTCGACCGAAACTTGATTCATAAAACGATCAATAATTTTCGTACCGAACAAATCACTTAACACATTAATGGCAGTGATCGGTGGATCCCAAAATCTATCAACTAACAAATAGATGCCAATCAATTCAAGCGGGATACCCAGCATTTGCAACATCGCACCCATCATCATCAAACCACCACCAGGAATTCCTGCGGTACCAGATGATGACAACATAACAAAGACGAAGACCAAAAACTTTTGGCTCAAAGAAAAATCAATGCCTGCCATCTGACCCAAGAATAAAACAACCAACACCTGATAAAGTGCAGAGCCATCCATATTTAAGGTCGCACCAAGAGGTAAAACAAAACCCGTGGTTTTCGGACTGACATTTTCTTTTTCCTGCAGCACTCGCGTAGAAACCGGCAGCGTCGCGGAACTCGATGCTGTTGCAAGTGCTACTAACAACGCCTCTTTTACATTCACGATGAATTTATATGGATGAAAGCCTCCCATGAAATAACCAAACGCTGGAAGTGTAATCAAACAATGAATCAATGACGCCGCTGTAACAGCGGCAAACAACCACCCCAAGCCCGCAAGACTAGAGGCTTCAGTTTTCGCAATGACATTTGCGACAAGCGAGAAAATTCCAATAGGTGCGATGACTAAAATCCACTGGATAACTGTCATGATCAGATCTTGCGCAGCTTCAGAAACTGCGACTAGCAAGTTTTTCCGATCACTTTGCAACTTCATACACGCTGCACCCATCAACAAAGAAAAAATCACGATCTGAATGATTTCTCCATTAGCGAGTGACTTCACAATATTAGACGGTAAAAAACTTAATAAAAACTGATCAAAAGTGATCGAGCCCAATTTGCTCGCATCATATTTTATAAAGCCAGCAACGCCATTTTCCGCTCGAGGCAATAAGAATGTTGCTGCCAACATTCCTGTGACACAGGCAATGGCACTAGTGCTAAAGAAGTAACCGACGGTTTTAAATCCCAGCCGCGACAGTTCACCTTGGCTTGATTGTTTGGCAACAGCTGCAAAGACTGAAACAAAGATTAGGGGAATAATCATAAGCTTTAAAAGCGTCAGAAACATCTCCCCTAAAATTCCAATCTGTACAGAAAAGTGGGGCGCTAAAAAACCAGCGGCCACCCCGAGGAGGGCGGCCACAAAAGTGAGATTCTCAAGGCGTAAAATTTTACTATTCATAATGACTACAGTTGATTCAATTTCAGGGCGGCTTCAAATTTATCTAGGGACTCATTCCATCCTTGGGTGCAAGGCTCGATAAGTTCGTCGGGGAAAGAAGAATGATGCAGACTCAATCGAGTTTGATCCCCCAGATCATCAAACGTCACAGTCAAAGTCAGAATCGTGGGATGATATGCGGGCATTCCATAAATTTCCGGAGAAACGATATTGCCACTTTCATCCATGAATGAATCTGTTGCGACTATTTTATTAGGTTTAGAAATTTCTTGAAAGGTGCCACCGCTCCATGTGAGTTGTCCTTCAGGAGTTTGCATCGAGTAAAGATAATTGCCGCCAACGCGGAAATCACTTTTTGCAATGGGACAGGTGTAATCGTTTGGACCCCACCATTGTGTTATATAATCGGGGTTCGTCCATGTTCGCCAAACCGTTTCGCGATCGGCGTCCAGAGTTCTGGTGATGATGATGTCTTTTAATTGTGGCGACATAATTTTTTCCATACAACCTCCCGCCCGGAAGACTAGCATCATTCGGTGGGCAACATAACTAGGGTATGGCAAAAGTCAGACGTTAAAAATTAGGCGTGCGAGTTTTCTTGGGGGCTTTTTCTTGAATGAAATAACGAACACCAACTAAGAAAGCATACGAGTTTGCATATTCGTTTTGTTTTGCTGTAACAGAATAAGAATATCTGCCATCTAACACGACAGCGTAGCGACCGCTCGACCACATTTCATATTGGCTGGAGATATCAAAACCATATTCAGTCGTGTCATCAGCTGATGTCGTAACGCCTTCACCATCAGGGAAATCGTTGTGAACAATTTCTGGTGAGCCAAAAGAATATGCTGAATAGAATGTTAAAGAGGCCGAAAGATAGGATGTCAGCCACCAGCGGTAGCCCATATTCACTTGCGCAACTTGGCTGCGCGTAACAAGAAACATAGCATCACGGTCGCGGACAAATTCTTTTTTAGTATAGAATGCGGAGAGCTCTAAGCTTCCAACCCCGCTGACATCACCAACGGCGATCAAGCCAAAACCGCCAAGGTAACCAGTATCCGCCCCTGAGGTAGAGCCATCAAAAATAGTACGAGTAGTGAGAGCCCCCAAAGTCGCGGTGATATTTCCTGCTTTAGGTTCGTAGGCAAAACTCTTTGAACTATTGAATAGCAAAATGAGTAAAAGAATACTTATAATAACTCTCATCAGTGAAGACTAAGATTACGCGCCGAAAAAGTACACAGGATTTATTTTGGAAAAAGTTAATTCTTTTTTTCGGAGTTCTATTATCTTTGCACATCGCTCATATTGCGCAGGCCGAGCCAGCACCAGAACCCGAAAAAAAAGATGAAGACACCTGGGAAGACCAATTCATCTATAGCAATATTGCTATTTCGGATTGGTTTGATGGCGTTGCAGACGGTTTGGATCTTTTCTTAGTGGGCAAACGTGTTTCTAACAGACCCAATGCCTCAAGTGTTCGAGTTGAGAACTCAACAGCGTCCGTTGAGGGAGCACCTTTCACGAACAGCACTAGCTTGGGTGTTAGTTTGCGTTTACCAAATGTAGAAGAATATTGGTCGCTGAAGTTTTCTTCTTACGATGAACAAGAAGAACGCCGTGACATTAAAGGCCAATACTTAAGACAAACCCCGCGTGAACAAAATTACGGTGCGACACTGGGATTGCTTGCAACGATTGGTAATGTCCGTACAACTTTTGAACCACGTATTGAATTATCCGATCCACTGAAGGTGTCGCACTCGCTGACATTTGAAAGTGTGGGACGCTATCATCAATCGTCGGTCAATCCGCAGCTAGAGTTTTATGCTGATGCAGGCGATGGCTTAGGAACTGCGCAAGAGCTGAATTTTTATTTTAAGCTGACAAGAATTTATTCTTTAACCTTCGTGAACCAAGGCGACTATAAAGAAAAGACACACAGATTTAACGTAGGTAACGGTGTGTCGCTCGGTCAACTTTTGTCAGACAAGATGGCGCTGTCATACAATTTGATCTTCAGTTCGAATAATCAACCTAATTATCATCTTGAAAGCTTCAATACGTCAGTATCATTCAGTCACACTTTGTATCGCCGTATATTGTGGTATGAGCTCGTTCCCAATATCGACTTTGCGAAAGAAAACAAATTTCAGAAAAAATTGGGCGTTACTTTCAACATCAATTTGGGTTTCTAAAGAAAGCTTTATGACATCTCAAGAATTCTCCAAAAAAGTTATCGAACTCATCAAGAAAATTCCTGAGGGCAAAGTCGCAAGCTATGGGCAGATTGCAAAGCTCGCCGGTAAACCTCAAGGCTCTCGTGGAGTCGCGTGGATTCTGCATTCAAGTTCAAAGTTATATAAGCTGCCATGGCAACGTGTGATCAATAGCCAAGGTAAGATCTCTTTTCCTAAGGACAGCTCTTATTTTCGTAAGCAAAAAAGCCTGCTCATCAAAGAGGGCGTCGACGTAGAACGCGATGGCAGCGTCGATTTAGAGGTCTACCAATGGAAAAAGGCTCCTCCCAAGGCGAAAACGGCTAAAAAATCGCCTAGAATGTTCGCAAACGTGTAAAACGGTGACTAGCTATTTAGGGGCAAAAGCTATATCTTCTCGCCCATGGAAAATTCGTCTTGTTCGATCTGTCACGGTACTAAAGCTAAACTGGAATGCGGTTGCTGCCAAAGCACTATCTGTAAGAAGTGCGCGCAGTTTTTAGACGAAGACAGCTTCTCATTTTTGCCTGAAGTTCCCGCTGAACTAAAGCACACGGTTTATTGCTATCCTTGCTATGACGCCACTGTGGCGCCAGCCCTTGCTGACTATCAAGAGACGATCGAACGTGCGAAGCAGATTCAAGTGTATTTCGATAATCAAGGTAAAGAGACAAGACTTTTAAAACGTCTTGAAGAACCCGTTCATGTAAAAGAATGCGCTGATAAAGATGAAACGTTGTTGAGACTTGCGTTTTTTGCTGCTCGTTTAAATTATAACGGGATTATCGATGTGAGCGTCGTTTCTACAAAGATCCGTTCAGGCGCGTATCAAACGCAAGTTTGGAATGGCTCTGGAATTCCAAGTTACATTGATCCTAAGCGTGTTATTCGCTCTAAATCTTTCTAAATAAATTTGGCGCATAAAAAAAGCTCGAGAGGCTGTGTCGACACTCTCGAGCTCTTCGAATCACTAATTCACTAATTATTGTACAGTGATCCAAACGTTTCTGACTCCATACGAACGAACTAAGCGATTAAACATATAAGCGTTATCGGGATGCATGCGAATGCAACCATGCGAAGCTCGTTGTCCTAGTTTTGGCCAATTACCTTGGGGAGTTCCGTGAAGTGCGAAACCACCAGAGATAAATACAGCATAAGGCATATTGCCTAAGCCTTTGTAATCGCCACCAGGAAATTTACTTGAATTGTATCTGTCATAGATACGGCCATTTGGATGTTTATCAAAATTAGGTGTGCCGTAACCGGAGATGCCTGTTGAGACGGCCCAAGAGCCGCGGAGAGAGCCATTCACATAAAGATACAAGCGTTGTGAAGATTTGACGACTTGAGCCCACACTGCACAACTTGAACGATAACAATCAGCAAGTCCTAAGATATCATCAAGCGAACCATCGTCGATGTGTGCGGGTTGACCAGTTTGTTCTTCGTAAGCTTTATCGAATTCATCGAGCAGTGATTCTACATTCGGGTCGAACGGATTGAGCTCGGATATCTCAGTATCAGGCTCGCTTATGTCATTCACCGATTGTGCGTAGGCGGGATTGAAGGCGATAAGTAGCAAAGAAAATAAGAGACCTGTTAATTGTTGGATCGTTTTCATGTGACACCTCATTCCTGTGTTGAATGTTCATGTCATAATTTTACGCCTTGCGGACAAGAACGGAGCCGATTCCTGGTCCACGAAAAACAAACAACATAGTTTTGGCCCTCCTTTGGATGACGATAGTGAAAACCTTAGTGGCTTAGGCCCAGAAGGATTAAAAAAGCGGCACACAAGGTCGAGTTTCTAAAACCCGTTGGAAGTTAAATGAAAAACATCAAAATGTGAGCGAATTCGCTTATTTAGAAGAAAATGTCGGCGAGTGGTGCAAATAGGCCCTAGGGGGCAGGGGGCTAGTTCGAGTTAAAAAATGAAAATTTATGATTTTATTTCTATCTCTTTTCAGCCGCTTTTGTTAACTCTTGTGTTCAGAAAGAAGTCTTCAGTTCGGTGCTAAATGGCGTTTTGCCCTTTTCCCCTGAGGCGGTTCCCAATACCAGTTTTAGGAGGTAGAAATGGGTAAAAAGATTTACGTAGGTAACTTGTCTTATAACTTGGACGACCAAACACTTGCGGATACATTTGCACAATACGGCAACGTAGAGTCAGCTCGCATCGTTATGGATCGCGAATCAGGTCGCTCTAAAGGTTTCGCATTCGTTGAGATGTCAACTGATGACGAAGCTGCAGAAGCAATTGCTAAATTGAACGGTCAAGAATTGAACGGCCGTGCAATGAACGTATCTGAAGCAAAACCAATGGCTCCTCGTGAGAACCGTGGTGGCTTCGGTGGCGGTCGCGGCGGTGGCGGCGGCGGCGGACGTGGTGGCTTCGGCGGCGGTGGAAACCGTGGCGGTGGCGGCGGCGGTCGTTACTAGTCTCTGCACTTCGACTTTGTCGGAGTATAGTTAGATTGTAAATTTAAAGGGAGCCTATACGGCTCCCTTTTTTTTGTTCAAAATTTTCCTATGGAAACACGAATAGGAATATCAGGTTGGCGATTTGAACCTTGGCGAAATGTTTTTTATCCCAAGGATCTCATTCAAAAAAAAGAACTCTTCTACGCTTCAAGGCAGCTAAACTCTATAGAGATCAACGGCACCTTTTACGCCACTCAATCACCGCAGAGCTTTCAACTGTGGTTCGATGAAACTCCGAACGACTTTCAATTTTCAATTAAGTGCCCACGCTACATCACGCACATCCGTCGTTTGAAAGACGTGAAGACACCGATGGCGAATTTTTTTGCTTCCGGGGTTTTAAATTTACGCCACAAAATCGGCGCCTTCTTATGGCAACTTCCGCCGAACTTTCGTTTTGATGAAGAACGTCTTGAGGATTTTTTTAAACTGCTACCGCGAACGATCGGCGAGGCTATCGAATTAGCTGGCTATGCCGATCGATACACACCAACAATTCCCGCAGAGGGTTTAAAGAAAAACACAAAGCTGCATCATGCTCTTGAAGTTCGGCATGCGAGTTTTGAGAATCCGGACTTCATAAAACTTCTTCGTCGTTACAATGTGGCTTTGGTATTTGCCGACACTGCGGGTAAATGGCCGTACATGGAAGACCTCACGGCGGATTTTATTTATTTGCGCTTACACGGGGACGAAGAGATTTATAAAAGTGGCTATGACGAAAGTACCCTGAACTGGTGGGCTGATAGAATCAAGACCTGGAAACGGGGAAGTCAGCCGAAAGATGCTCTTACGATCTCATTGGATGCGCCTAAACGCCTTTCTCGCGATGTTTTTTGTTATTTTGATAACGACATCAAGGTCAGGGCTCCGTTCGATGCTAAAAGCCTTTCTGGCAAGCTGGCAAAAAAGGGCGCTGCGACCAGGGTAGGAACAGGTCTAGGACCTGAGGTTGCAATTTAAGCCATCTCAGATGGTATCCCGTTTGCTACTTGTTAAGGTCTTTGGAGGACTCGCGATGATCAAAAAAACTTTAAGCTTCGGCCTCATATTTTTATCACTGATGGCTCAAGCGGATGTGGCGACGGTTATTAAAGAATTCCCGGCGCCTCCCGTTGCTGGAAGTGAAATTGATATTGCTGATATGGCTAAAGTTCGTGAGTACCAAGTTACTAGGACCGCGGAAGATTGTAAGCGCGCAAAGTTCGAAGCACCGCTGAATATCCACGTCGTTTTCGGTCCTCCGTATGGTCCGCTGACGTTGGAAGAAACTCGCAAGCTGGCACCCTTATATAGAGAGATTTTTATGCACACGGATGAATATGTAAACGGCATCAAAGTGATGTATCAACGTTTGCGTCCTTACCAACGTGATTCAAATATTGTGCTTTGTATTCCAAGTCACAACTCCACTTCGTATCCAAGTGGTCACTCCACAATTTCAAACACTGCTGCAAATATTTTTGCAACGATCTTTCCAGATAGAGCCGATGCGCTCAAAGCCCGTGGCTTACAAATGGCTGAAGACCGCGTCCTGGGCGGCGTTCATCATCCATCCGATGTGGAAGCTGGAAGAAAACTCGCAGAAATCGTGGCTGAGGAGCTGTTGAAGTCACCAAGTTTTCAGATCCCACTCACAGAAGCTAAAAAAAGTTTGTTAAGTCCATTATAAGCGTCTCACTGTGAGACACTAGACTCTCCCCCTCAGATGGAAGTGCCGATAAGTTCGGCATGACGAAGCTAAAAGATGCTAAGGACGTTCAGTTGAATCCCGAGGACTATGTTGCCATGTCCAAGGATGAGTTTATCCCTGGTTCGAAAGCGCCAGTGGATTTGCATCTGAAACTTTCAGAAAAACATTTTCTGTTGGTCATTAAAGAAGGCGATAAAATCAATTTTGATAAAATGCACTTTAATGAAAAAGCGCAACATCTTTATATTCGTAAATCTGAATATCATAAGGCCGTCGGACAAGCGTTGACGATCGCGGGTATTGTTGTCGACAGCGAAAAAATCAGCACTGAGAAGAAAACAATTATTCTGTCGCGTGCTGCGGATGCCATTTTTAAAGAAATCGAACATCTAGGTTTTGATCATCAAGCGATGGAACATTCAAAGATGGTCAGTAAATCTATTCAAATGCTGGTAGATGCAAAACCGGATCTAACAAGCGTTGTGGATATGATGTCAGCACTGAGTGGTGATTTGATTCGTCACTCAATGATGGTGTCGGCTATTTCAGTTATCATTGCTAAGCAAATGAAGTGGACGATGGCGCAAAATTTAGAAAAGCTTGCGTTGGGTGCTTTGCTTCATGATGTCGGTATGAAAGAGTTGCCGGATGAAATTCTAGAAATGCCTCGTCATGCGATGAGCCGCGATCAAATTTCCATTTACGAATCGCATGTGTATAGAGGTGTGGAAATCTTGCGAACAATGCCGTCAGTCTCTGACGATATTATTTCGATCGTATTAGAGCATCACGAGAACGCTCCAGGCCAAGGTTATCCAAGACGTTTGCGCGATATTAAAATGAATCCATTTGCTCGTATCGTGGCATTGGCCGATTGTTTTGCTGAAGTCGTCATGCCGTCAGCTAATAATCCGAATCCAAAAACTCCAGCGCTTGCGATTCAATTTATTGAAGTGACGATGGGTCAGCCATTTCATAAACCTGCTTTCACTGCGTTGAAGCAAGCTTTGATCGCGAACTCCGTTCCTTTAAAAAAGACGGCTTAAAAGTTCTGCGCGATAGAAATAAAGCAATAAAATATATGGCAAGCTGAAACTCATTAGTACAACCCAGGGTTTGGGGTTGTGCATGGCATGCAGTAAAGTGATCACAAACATCATCGGTGCGAAAATCATCAGGGCTAACGGTGCAAACTGTTTATTTATCAACAGCAAGGCACCAAGTATTTCTAGTAACTTGATGGTCGGCATAATGAACTTCGTATCTATGCAAGCTTTCACAAAAGCATCAATAGCTGGGCCTGACGGTGGTACAGGTTTGAAATTAAAAATTCCGTTTAGTCCCGCATACAACATTTGCAAAATAAAGATCCAACGAATTACCAGCTCTACAATTTCCATAAGATCGAATCTGGCACGAATTAGAATGCCGCTCAAGATCTTCTTCTGATTCTTACCACTGGACTTAGCACAGATTGATGAATTCTTAACACCTCAAGGATACTGGTAAGAGGAGGCTCATTCATGGATGAAAGAGGCGCCGGTGAATTCAATCGCGACATCATCGAACTCCATCAAAGTGATTTGTTGGGGCAGGAATATTATGATGTTCCGAATAATTATTGGGCCATAGTGCGTGCACAAGTTCGTCATGAAGCCTCATGGATCTTAAAAGAAATTCGACGCAACATTGGTTACACCGCAAATATTTTAGTGGTGGGTTGTGGACCTGGGTTTCTTTCTAACGAACTTACAAAAGCTGGTCATAATGTCACAGCTATCGATTTTTCTTTAGATGAATTGCGAGTCGCTGAACGTCGCGATGAAACTCGTCGGGTAAAATACGTGCAAGCCGATCTTTATAAGCTGCCTTTTGAAACGACCACTTTTGACGTCGTCGCGGGTCTTGATCTTTTTGAGCACATGTCTGATCCCGATAAACTTTTAAAAGAAGCTTCGCGAGTTTTACATCCTGGCGGGCTTTTCTTTTTTAATGCTCACAATAAAAATCCCTTAGCGTACTTTTTTTCGATACGTGCACCAGAGTATTTAGTACCTGATGCAAAACGGCATCAACGTGTCTACGCGCTCTTTAGCAATCCTCAAAAAATCGGTCTGAAGGTCGAAGAGCATTCAATGGAGCTGGAGAGGATCTGTGGGCTGCGTCCTGTGCTGTTTCAGAAGGCTTTGTGGCAAATGTTGGCAGGCAGAGAGGTTACAGAGCCCTTTAAATATACATGGAGCAAATCCACATTGGTGACGTTCCTGGGTTATGCCAAAAAATTTCGGGAACACTGAAAGTTTACATTAATCGAATGCAATTTGGCTTTTGATAAACAAAAAGTTATATGACACCCATGACATGGAGTTTTACTTTTAGATATACTGCCATTTTGATGGTGGGTTTGCTTGCCGGCAATTCCTTTGCTTTTGTTTTGGGTATGGGCCCAGCTATGGAAAGCCTTTCCGCTGTGACCTATCTCGAGTTGCATCGTCAAATCGAAGGCTTTTTTTCGGGCCGTACGCCGATCATGTATGCCGTCGCAATAGCTTCATTGATTCTTGATCTTATGCTGCAAAAAAAGGACTGGAAAAAGTTTGAGTTCATCTTAGTGCTTTTTGCGCTGATTTGTATTTTAGATGAAGTCCTAATGGGTCTGAGCGGTTCAGGTCCGCTTACTCAATCAGTCAGAGACTGGAACTTTCAAAATATTCCAGCCGATCTAGCTGACGTTCGTATTCTTTGGATGCGTTACATGTACTGGAGATCGGCTTTGTTGGTCTCTGGCTTTGCGTTGTTATTGGCAGCGACTTGTTTTACTAACAAGTCTCTTGAGCCTTCTGAAGATGTCGTTGTTGCCGCTTAGGCAGATTCGATTTCATCTCATCCGACATTGCTGATTTCAAAGTAGGTTGTGCTGAAGTTTTAAAGAACTTCGGCAAATCACGTTTTCCATCAATGCAATAATCTTGAATCAATACTTGGCGGGCTTTTTCTTCATCAACATTTTTAACCGTCGTCAGATAGATGTAAGCTGCTTCAACTAGGTTTGCTAAGGCGATGCCAAAGTTTTGCGAAAAGCGCTTAGACAAGAACGCATTAAACTCAAAAAATTCTTTAAAGTACGATTGGTCTTCACGAACACTCGCGATTTCACGCACCAGCTTCATAAAGTTTTTAAAGTTTCCGCTGTTAGCATAAAGATCCCAGTACTTCGAAAAGCGAGTCATGACTTGCATCTCATTGTACGAAACATCTTTGGTGCTCAGGATTTGGAATGGCGGATTGTCTTGGTAGACCATCTGGAATTGCAAATCATGGCGAGCGATGGGCGCACCCTTAAGGCGTTTTAAAATACCAACTTGGATTTCATCAGGACGTAGTGACGCGAGCACGTCAAAGCCACGACCAAAGCTTTCCACATTCTCGCCAGGCAGACCCACGATAAGGTCGGCATGCGTGTGAACGCCGGTTTCATCAGCCAAGAACGCGAAGTTCTCTTTAACCTTAACAAGGTCATTACGACGGCTGACGTTTCTAGCAACGTCGGCATTCCAAGTTTGAATTCCGATTTCAAACTGCAAAGAACCCGCAGGGAATTTTTTGATTAGATCGCGGATATCTTGAGGCAAACGATCCGGCACCATCTCAAAGTGCAAGAACAGACCTAAATCGATTTGCTCGAGGAAGAAATTAAGAATGCGCGTACACACTGAAGGAGTCAGATTGAAAGTGCGATCAATAAATTTAAACTGACGGCAACCGCGATTGATCAGCGTTTGCATGTCGGCGATGAAAAGATCGATATCAAAAGTTCTGACTGATTTGTCCAGAGATGACAGACAGTATTCACAACGGTAAGGACAACCACGAGAGATCTCAACGTACACGATACGGTTTTTGATATCTTCGTCAGAGTAGTACGGATAAGGCGAAGCGATTTGTTTGATCTCAGGCAAAGCGCCGCTCAGGAACTTTCCTTCAGGCCACATGTTGTTTTCAAAGTACTGTTGAACAAGATCGCGGAATAAGAAATCCGCTTCACCCTTCACAGTCAGATCGGCGATTTGGCAGATCTTCTGAGTGTCAGATTCATGAGTGACCTCGGGACCACCGAGGACGACTTTGATTTGAGGAGCGACGCGTTTAAGAATGGAAACGACTTCCAAGCTCTCTTGGGCATTCCAAATGTAAACCGACACGCCCACAATCTTGGGCGAATATTGCAGAATCTGTTCAACGATATCGCGGGGTTCACGGGCAATCGTGAACTCTAGGATTTGGGTTTTGTTTTGATAATCCCCTAAATTTGCATAGAGATAGCGCAGACCGAATGAACAATGCTGGTAGGTAGAGTTCAGTGTTGTGAGAATGATGTCCGCTTGCATAATTTTCCTATTTGCCATCAGATCGGGCATTTGCATACAATTACATCGGAGCAATAATTTTCTTTCAAAGGATTGAAACAATGAAGACAGCCAAGATGGCCATTTTCTTTATGTCAGCATCCATTTCAATGGTTGCAACTGCCCACGTTATGCCGCTTGAAGATTTCAAGGCGAAGCCGATTTTGGCAGACCTTAAAGACCTTAAAGCGTTGAATATCCCAACTCTTGCTAAAGATGAATTTACAGAGGTGGGTTATGCCATGGTCACTCCATCCATGCAACAGGCTCTCCAGGAGAGAGCTCATAAGGTTGGCAAATGCGGTGGTTTTGAAGATCTTTCCCAAGAATCTGAGCATTCCTTCACTGATTTCAACGGCATGTTGGATAATTTGGCTTCTTTAAAGAAAGCCAACGACTTTTACCAACAAGCTCCATTCCGTTTGATGGCAGTGGAATCGAACCCTTCAATCTTGTCGGCAGTGGACGAAATCAGCGAAGCGAACCTTCGTAACACAGTTCAATGGCTTTCAAGTTTCAAGAGCCGCTTCAACAAACTTCCAGATCCAAACGTGCACGTTGTAGCGATGAAAGCTAAAGTTGAAGAGTTGTTGCGTGCATCAAATCTTCCATCTGAAGTGACTTTGATTGATCACGTTTCAACAAAACAAAAATCTTTGCGCGTGCGTTTGTTGGGTCGTGAAAAAGCAGATGAGATCATCGTGCTTGGTGGCCACTTGGATTCGATCGCTGGCTGGTGGGGAGGTGCTTCGGCAGCTCCCGGCGCTGATGATAACGCTTCAGGTTCTGCAAACCTGCTAGAGACTTTACGTATCGTTTCTCAAAAAGCTCAACCACGTCGTACTGTTGAATTTTTCTGGTACGCGGGTGAAGAGTCAGGTTTGCTAGGTTCTGCTGAAATCGCAAAACAATATAAAGCTGAAAACAAATCTGTTGTCGCAGTTTTGCAATTGGATATGACTTTGTTCCCAGGTTCTGGTGAAGGTGTGATCGGTAACATGACTGATTTCACGAGCTCTTGGTTGCGTGATTATTTGAAAGCGATCAATCCAGTTTATGTACACGCAAATATCCAAGACGATAAATGCGGTTACGGTTGCTCTGATCACGCTTCATGGTATCGCCAAGGTTATCCAACTGTGATGCCTTTCGAAGCGGGTATGAAACAAATGAATCAAAACATTCATACAGAGCGTGATGTGATTACTCCAGCATTGAACTTCAAACACTCAATGATGTACTCAAGAATCGCAGTTGTGTTTGCGATGGATCTTGCGAATTCAGATCTTTCTCAACCGTACTAATTTTTCTCGATATTTTTCACGCTATGTCGGACTTCATCAATAAGGCCGTCATAGCGTGTTTCGTTTCTGCCAATCAGATACAGCATATGTTTCCAATAGCCTGCCTTCGGGCCTAATACCGTCAATAAGCCCATTTTGATTTCTTCCAAGGCATACGGTGTCGGCAGGAAGCCAATACCCGCTCCATCCATCAACGCGCGTCCTACGACCGAAACGATATCAGATTCAAAGACGATTCTTTTACGGGCTTTGATTTCTTGAAAATACTGATCGATTTCATGTCGCAACTTGAGGCTTCCTGATGGCAGCACTAAGCCCCATGGGCCACCTTGAATAAATTCTGCCGGGTTGATGACTCGTGCAAGACGGAACTTTGTCGTTTTTAAAAGTCGTGTAGAGATCATCAAGTTTACGGGCATCGCAACAGCCGCGAGCTCTTTAACGTCTTCGGCATAGACAGGTTTGTTGGTCAGAAAAATATCGATTTCTCGCGTGCGCAGCTTTTTTAAAAGATCATCATCGGAAGCTGAACTGACGTGAATGATTTTTTGAACGTTCTTTCTTTTATCTTGCAGTAGGGGACTGATCAGATCGGCAATGAAGGGGCGCTCGACTTGATCGCTGATTCCGATGTGCACTTTTTCATTTTGCAAATCAGTCGGAGATTTTAGAGACGCCGCTAATTCATCAGCGACTTCGAATATTTTTTTGCAGTAGGCGAAAGCAGATTGCCCATCACTGGTGAGTTGCATGCGTCGGCCTTGCTTTTCGAAAAACTTTCTGTCGAGTGTGCTTTCTAAAACTTTCAATTGGGCTGAGAGTGAAGGTTGCGAAATATTCAAATACTTTGCGGCATTCGAGACCCCGCCTAGCTTTGCCGTTACGTAAAAGTAATACAAATGATTGTAGTTAAACATTTCTCATTCCCTGTTTTATTGCTTTTAACAGCCGTATTTCGGTGCCGAATTGCAACTAGTCAAAAGCTGTGATGCGCTAATCACTCAGAACCCTTCAAGATTCCTCGAGCGACTGTCCTAAATATATAGTTTTTGCCTAACAATACCATCGAAATTATATATTTAACGAATATGTCATACAGGGCGATACTGGGTTCAGGACAGGAGGTAGATTATGCAAACAGACATCTACTACAGGGACATCACTAAAACAGAGAACCTTGAAAACTTCTTACTAGAGAGAGTTGAAGCCGTCGCTGAAAACTATTTCAAGTGGGATCGTGGTGCCCATCTCACAGTACGGGTTGAGTCCGAAAGACATCGAACTCATAACAGAAAACCGAGTTATATCTGTGAGGTCACGATTAAGCCGATGCGTTCGAAAGCCGTGATTAAAGTGCGCAAGTCTGATCCAAACTTCAAAGCTTGTGTTGCTAAAACGGTAGCTGCTCTAAGAAGTATATTGAGCAAGCAATCTTCGTACAAACAAATGCATCGACGTAAAGAACATGCCAGAGCCAATCCAACTCCACTCGAGTTAGAGCTGCTCGGAGCATAGTCCGACGTGAGATGAATGAGTTAGAATTTTTGAAAACCTCAATGCGCACGATAAGTGTGGTTAGTGAAATGGGTTCTTAAACATTTTTGTAAAGAAAGCCGGATCACAAAACCAGCTAGGCTTGAGGTGGCCCCGAACTAAGTGTTCGGGGCTCGTTTTTTTTTACTTCATCGATTTAGTTAAATCGCGAACTTTCATGCTGTCAAAATTCTCAGACACGAATGCCCAGTTAACATGAGACCAGAATGTCTCAAGATATTTTGCACGAAGATTTCTGTAATCTACGTAGTAAGCATGTTCCCAAACGTCAGCAACCAACAATGGAGTTGGGCCGTTGTTTGTGAATGGAACTTGAGCATTAGAAGTTGATACCAAGCTCAATTTGCCAGAGTTATCAGCGCACAACCAGATCCAACCAGATCCGAAAGTTTTAACGCCGCCATCAACGAATTTCGCTTTCAATTCATCCATAGAACCGAAATCGCGAGTGATCGCTGCTGCCAATTTGTCTGATGGTTTACCAGTTTGGCCAGATGGAGCCATGCCGAACCAGAAGAATGTGTGGTTCCAAGCTTGAGCTGCATTGTTGAAAATGCCACCAGTTGAAGTCAAAGTGATCTCTTCAAGAGATTTACCTTTCAAAGATGCATCTGTTTCCATGAATTTATTCAAGTTGTCGATGTATGCTTTGTGATGCTTATCGTAGTGATAAGTCATTTGCTCTTCATTCAAGAATGGAGATAACGCAGTTTTTGCGTATGGAAGTTCAGGTAGTTTGAACATAAAAAAACGCCTCCTGTTTTTTATAATTTGCTTCAAATGAAACTATAATGAAAACGGGAGGCGGTCTATGTATTAAGCGTTACTGGCCTAGCATCTTGCGAACGAAGTTAGGCAGGCAGAAAGCCGCGCCGTGAAGATCTTCGTTATAATACTTCAAACCTTTGTCGGTAGAGAATTGGCGCGCTTTGTCTTTGTCGAAATCGCGGCCAGGGTGCTTTTTGCCTTTTGATCCCATTTGCAAGCTCCACATCCCTGATGGGTAAGTCGTCGCATGGAACAAAAGCGTGTGCGTTTGATCTTTGCCGAAGATTTCTTTAAGGCAGCTATTTAGCGCTACGAATGTTTCTGAGTGGAACATCGGTGACTCACCTTGGGTGATCAACATGCCGCCTTCTTTCAACGCCTTTTTACAGTTGTTGTAGAATTCAGCGGTGAAAAGACCTTCGGCAGGACCCACAGGGTCTGAACCGTCGACGATGATCACGTCATAAGATTCTGGTTTTGCGTCTTTCACGAATTGGATGCCGTCGCCGATGATCAAATCAAGGCGTTTGTTTCCAAATTCCGAAGCAATTCCAGGGAGATGTTCTTTCGAAGCACGAATCACAGCTTCATCAATTTCAACCATCGTGACTTTTTCAACGCCGTCGTATTTTAAGATTTCACGGATCGTTCCGCCGTCGCCGCCGCCAATGACCAAAGCTTTTTTAACATTGCCATGCGCTTGCATGATCGGGTGAACGATCATTTCATGATAATGAAACTCATCACGCTCTGTGCACATTACCATGTTGTTGATCGCCAAGAATTTACCGTGTGAATACGATTCTAAAACGCGAACGCGTTGCAGTTCGTTTGTTTCGTCAAAAAGCACATTGCCTGTGTAGCGCAAAGACAAAGCTTGGTTTTCATCTTTGTCAGTGAACCAGACGTTACGTTCCATCTTGAAACCTTCTTTAAGGTTGAAAGATGGCTCTGTGCGCATGTGTTTTGGTTGGAAATCAGATTTTTGAATTACGTGAAGTGAACCGCGGTTCATTTCAATTGCCGAGTAATTTGCTTGGAACGCCTTTTTCAAGTGTTCAAAAGAAACCCAAGGATCTACAGAATCACCGCATGTGAAAAGATCCACGGCTGCGTATCTGTATTCAGGCCAAGTATGAATTGCCAAGTGACTTTCTTGGATAACAACAACACCACTCACACCCCACGGCGAAAAGTGATGGAAAGTAGAATTAATAACCGTGGCACCCGCGATTTGCGCTGCCTCGATCATGCTACGTTCGATGATTGAAACGTCGTTCAATACTTCCGCGTTACAACCACTAAATTCAACCAAGATATGTCTTCCAAGTGCTTTCAATTCCCTGACCTCCAAAAGTTTTTATCAATCATAAGTTTCTTACGAATGAACCTAAATGCAAATTTAAAAGGGGTTCTAGGACCTTTTAGATTGGGGGGCAAGAAGTTTGTTATTTGGAATGAAAATCGGAATATGGTACTAAAGCTCTAATGCTCAGTAAAAAAACAATCGAAGCCATCGTTTTCACTCTTAACAAACCTAATTTAGAACTCGCGTTTGTCGAACAAAAGAGTGTCGTTTACTATGCTTATTTCCCCAAAGGCCTGAAAGCGCCGTCATCGGCTGTCGTCAAACTCTTGCAAGGAGTTTTTGATGCGCACATTGATCATAGTTTTTTTATCTTGAGAAATCGCATTTACACGACAGCACGACTTACTGAAATGGATAAAGGCATGGTGAAGGTCGTCGCTAAAAGAATTTCTGAGGTAGAAATTCCTGAAAGTGGCGAATTGTTCCTGGCAGCACCGTTTACTTTTAAGCAAGTTGGCGAAGCTTCAAGCCTGATGATTTCTTCTCAACATCTGAATGAAGAAAATAAATTAGCACTAGGTTTTGCTGAGGCTCTTGTTGAAAATGCCGCTCCGTCAACGTGGGGCGAATATCTCAACGTTGTTCAAGAACTAGCGCAACAAATTCCACGTGGTGAAGTCTTGCATGATCATGATCGGGATATCGGCGCGATTTTACTTTCAAAAGATCGTAAGGTTCTTGCTTACGGTTTAAATTCAAATTCGAAAAATAAAACTCTGCATGCTGAGGTGAATCTGATTCAAAGATACTTCCGTGAAAAGCATGAGCTTATTCCAGAAGGTGCGGTTCTTATTTCAACCCACAAGCCTTGTAAGATGTGTGCTGGAATGATTTACGATTGCGCACAGGATGCGGCGTCTATTGAAGTTTATTATGGTGTTGAGGAAGAGGGGGGATTGTCGCGTGCGACGATCTTAGATCAAGTCCATCTTAATCGACGCATTGATAGCGCCCAATAAAGTGTCCTTACGAATTGGTTTCGACAAATGTTGGTCGCAACCTGCTTTAATACTTTTTGCGATGTCTTCCGAGAAAGCGTTCGCCGTACAAGCATAGATTCTTGCCGGTGCACGAGATTGATCAGACTCTAAGCGACGAATCAATCTTGTCGCCTCGTAACCGTCCATCTCAGGCATTTGAACGTCCATAAAGATAATGTCGAAGTTTTCTTTTTCTACCATCTGTAAAGCTTCAAGTCCGCTTTGGGCGTAGAATACTTGGTGTGGAGTTTTCTGTAAGTAAATTCCAATCAAGTTCCGGTTGTCATCAACGTCATCAACCACAAGAATGCGCAAACGTGAATCAGCGCTGATGGGTTTGTTGTCTTCCATGCGATAGAATTTTTCAAGTGCACTGTGAACGGCCGAAGTTTTGCCTGTCGTCTCTGGCATTGTGGCAGTGAAACAAAAACGACTGCCTTTGTTAACTTCACTTTCAACCCAGATATGGCCCTTCATCAGAGTCACCAGCTTTTGAGAAATTGCTAAACCCAAACCTGTGCCACCAAATTTACGAGTCGTCGTTGCATCTGCTTGAGAGAAGGGGCGGAAAATGCTTTTGTATTTTCCTTTTGGAATTCCGATTCCAGAATCAGTAACCGCGAAATAAAGATTTCCTGGACGGTCACTGTAGTTCTTAGAAATTTGCAAAGAGATGTGACCTTTGAAAGTAAATTTGATCGCGTTGTTTAATAGATTCATCAAAATTTGGCGTAAACGATTCGCATCGCCCATGTAGTGCAGAGGAATGTCTTTTTCGACATCGATAGTAAAAGTCAGACCTTTTTCTTTCGCGCGGAAATTGAGAACTGCGTAAAGATCATCGATTACTTTTTTAAGATTGAACGGCATCGTCGTCAGTTCAACTTCGCCGGCTTCGACTTTTGATAAATCTAAAATGTCGTTCAACACCATCATCAGTTGATGATTAGCTTTTTGTAAAATTTCAACAAAGCTTGCTTGTTCATGATCCAAAGGTGTTTCAGCTAATGTATCTGTAATGCCGATAATAGAATTTAACGGCGTTCTGATTTCATGGCTCATATTTGCAAGGAACACAGATTTTGCGTATGTGGCAGCTTTGGCTTTTTCTGCCACTGTGGAGAGCTCGTTGTTTTTCTGTGCAAGATTTGCGGCTAAAGTGTGACGTTCTGTCACGTCCACAGCCATCTTAATCACTCGTGAAACTTTACCTTCAGGATCCACGACGGGTGTGTAAGAACCTTGAATCCACACATCTTCGCCTTTTTTATTTTTTCTTTTAAATTCGCCAGCTTGTATTTTTCCCAGCAGCAAGTTTGTCCAAACCATCTGCCAAGCGGTGTTGTCTTCGTAAGATTCAGGCATAAAGAGAGAGTGATGTTGATTAACAACCTCTTCAAGAGTGTATCCGAAAATTTTTAAGAAATTTTCATTCGCCCATAGGATGATGCCTCGAGTGTCATACTCGATTACGGCATTGGAGTTTAAAAGGGCTTCATGGATAGAATTACTCACAAAAAAATGTAATCAGATTTCAGACTTGAAAGACAATTACAAACGATGTTGGGCTGCAATATCTTACCAAGCTTTAATGATGTCACACCAAGACTTAATACTAGTGGAGTTTGCTTCTTGACTCATTTCAGAACACTGACTCTGAACTGATTCGATCCATTTGACGAAATACATTGAAGAGAGTCAAAGGATTACCGATACTAACTAAGAATGAGTTTACGTCGCAGAACGTTTTTAGGAACACTTTTAGGATCCGTTGTAGTGGCTTATCTCGGTCCACTCACGTCCGATGCTCATGCCTTTAGTTCACTTCGCATGCGTCGACGCCGAAAAGATCCACCTGGTTTATTTGGCTGGGGCTATGCAACGACTGCTTATTACAATCTCACTTTCAAAATCGGAAATGGCACTTGGACTGCTCCACGAGTGATTGGCGAAGCTGCTGAAGGAACCTATCAAAGAGTTTTTACTGGTCCCTCATCATATGGAGGCTTTTACATCTTGAACGATGGAACTCTGTGGGGCTGGGGCAAAAACGATTGGTGTCAGTTGGGATTGGGTTACGCAAGCAATGTCTCATCACCCACTAAAGTTACAACTGCAACTAATTGGTCAAAGATTGTTCAGAACGATAACACCACATTAGGTTTGCGCAGTGACGGAACTTTGTGGGCGTGGGGGCAGGCGTATTTTCCAACTTCAGGAACAGGAAAACAAAGTGTGTTCGCTTTCACGCATCAACAGGTGGGTGCGTGGAATTGGACCGATGTGCATACTAGCCGCGTAATGATGTTTGGTCTTAGAAGTGACAATCAAAGTTATATTTGGGGCTCTCAAGTCGTTCCAGCAGCATCGCTTGTTTATCCAACGGGTTTAGGTACTGCCAATCGTGGGCTGATCGCTACTGGTGCTTATCACTATATTGGTCTAACTTCAGGTGGTGATGCTTACTTCACCGGTTTGTGCGCTGGTATTGGTTCAACGACTTCCACAACACAAATCGGAAATGGCAGCACTTGGATTTATGCAGCAGGTGGTGTCGATACAACCTTCTTAGTGAAGAATGATAACACTCTGTGGGCGATTGGTTCCGCGTATGAAGGTGGACTTGGTAATGGCGCTTCGACTGGAACTGTGAGTTCATTTATTCAAATTGCCGGCACGGGTTGGGCGCGCATCTATGCACGCAAATCTCATGCGTATCCAATGAACTTCGGAATCAAGACAGATGGGACCTTGTGGGGTTGGGGTACCAACGACTCTAATCAATTGGGCTTAGGTGATTCTGTTAAGCGTTCAACTCCGTGCCAAGTCGGTGCGGAAACTTCTTGGTCAAAAGTTTTTCCTGGTATCACATCTACTTATGCACTGAAAACAGATAATACTCTTTGGACTTTCTCAACGGCGAGTTCAACGCCCGTGCAATTTGGTGCAAGCACTTGGTCACATATTTGTTCAGGAAAATATTTTACATTTGGTGTTCGCGCCAATGGCACATTGTGGGCGTGGGGCATTAACAAGATGTCGGTGTTTGGTTCACCTCACACCAACAACACAAATTATACTTCGCCTGTACAAATTGGTACTGACACGATTTGGACAAAAGTTGAAATTTGCGAAGAGGACATTGCTTCCAAAAACAGTGGAACGATTCAAGATTGTGAAGCCACCATTATCGGCAAAAAAAGTGATGGCACCGCTTGGACCTGGGGATACTCTGGTTCAAACTGTCTCGGTGTCGATTTCACTTCTTATTATTCAACGCCGGTGCAAGTCGGCTCTGCAACCAATTGGAAAGACATATCGCTGGGTGCTTTCTGGTCCACTGCGGTGAAAACCGACGGAACACTTTGGGCCTGGGGATGTTTTGCTGATGGAGCTTTAGGTCACGGTGCAGTTGCGATGTATTCCACACCTGTACAAATTGGCTCTGCGACGAATTGGTCTTCCGTTTTGAATATGGCTTACACCGGTAATCCGATTGGAGTGCATTATTTCTCTCAAGCACTGACAACGACAGGCGATCGATATTGGTGGGGAAATAATTTTTCAAATAACTACGCGGCAGGAACTGCTGGAGGTAGTACCAGCACGCCCGTTGTTGCGTTGGGTTCTGGTTGGTCACGCATTTATGGTTCTGATCGTGCGACCTATGGAATTAAAACTGATGGAACTCTGTGGTCATGGGGCCGCTCTGCGTGGGGCATGACCGGTCAAACAGACGGAGATACGTCTTCACCTGTACAAATCGGAACGAATACAAATTGGTCTATGGTAGCGCCAGGCAAACAAAACGTCGCTGCATTAACGACTGATGGAAAAATGTATCGTTGGGGTTCGCTCGATACCGGCTACACTTCAACTCCGGTGCTGTTGAGTTCAGATCCTTGGGCTGACGTCACTGTCGGGATGGATTACTACGTCGCGATTCATAAGAAGGCCACATAAAAAAAGGGAACGAATTTCTTCGCTCCCTTTCTCAATTTTTTCTGTGACGAAAAATTATTTAGCTGCCGCTGTTCCCGCAGTCGCAAACATTGAAGTTGCGAAGAACGCTTTACGGTGAGTAGAAGCGTTGTCTACTTTCACGCCCGCTACACGCCAGAAATAATGCTTACCTGTTTCCAATTTAGAAACTGGGAATTTAGTTGCTTTGAAATGGAAGTCTTCAGCAACTAACCATTTGAAATTTGGATCAGTCGCAACTTGTACGTGATATTCGTTGGCGCCTTCAACAGCTTCCCAAGAAAGTTCTGTTGAATCTCCAGACACTGTTGAAAAGTATGCTGGGCCAACAAGCTTAGCTTTAGCAGGTGCGTGACCTTTTGATGGATCCGCTTCTTTTGGTGGGAAAAGAGAATTCATCTTCTCAGATAGATCACCGTGGCCGCCAGCTGCTGCGTGACCTTCTTCTGCAACAGAAGTTGATGTGAGAGCTAGGGTCAAAGCGAACGCAAGTAATGAAACAATAGTTTTCATGGTGATTTTCCTTTTATAAACGATCTTCCCAACTTAAAATAAAATGGGCTTGAAGAAAACTCTTTGCTTTCATGCTGGAGAGTGTTAGAAAGTCCCACGGTTTTGCGGATGATCGCTCTAATAATGTTGTAAATAATTGAAATTAGAGAGGAAAGTCCGGACTCCATATGGCAGCGCAAGGGGTAACGCCCCTCTACAGTAATGTAAGGAACAGTGGAACAGAGAGAATGTCCAGGGCATTGAGCCTGACACCGGGAACGGGAGGGTCAGGGGAGCCGCTGGAGTGAAAACAGCCAAACTCTGCGCGGAGCAAGATCAAATAGGGTAACACTAGTAGGGCGGCCAGCCCGTAGTTACCGGGTAAGATCGCTTGAGGGTATCAGTAATGGTACTCCCAGAGGAATGATCATCTACGATTATTGGGACACTTTTGGGACCTAGTAACCGAGACAGAATCCGGCTTATAGCAAAACCGTGCTCCCACTTACTTTCCCTCGGCCCATGGGCTCTCCGCTTCGCAATTTCTCAGAGTTAGCTTTTATAGAATACTACGCTTCGTCGGCACGCCGTCCGGGCTCGTCACCGCCGAGCTGCGCTCGGTTCGCGCCATCGTGGCGCCGGTGAAGGCCTCCTTCGGTAGTATTCTATAAAAGCTAACTCTGAGAAATTGTGAACAGAGGCTTTCGCGTGCCGAGGGAAAGTAAGTGGTGCTGCACGGTTTTTCTTTCTCGCGACTTGTTCGGTTTTGCGTTTGTTGTGAATCAATATTTTTCGATGTGGCGGCGTTTTGGTTCTGGCTTCTTCGGCTTTGCCGAAGGGTCGCGGTTTTTGGCTTCGCTGATGGGTGTGGATATTGGGAAAGGGATTCGAGTTTTTTTCTCGAATCCCTTTTTTTGTTTTCTTCCGGGGGGAAGAACCCTTTTTTTATTAGTTATAGACTTGGACTAACTTGTTGAAAAAGCGGTTTGCTATTTCGTTGTAGCCTGATGCTACTGGGTGGACTCCGTCTTGGGTTGCGGAGCCAATTGTTGATTGTTGAAGATCAACTAAGTGTACTTTTTGGCCTGCTGCGGTTCTTTGGTTCACCAATCTATTGAGTGAAGTGTTGAATGTTGTAATTTGAGTTTGTAAACCTGGTAGCAAAAAGATGTTGGCGACTAAGATGAGTGCTGTTGGTTTTTTTGCTCTGATTTTATCTATTAAGTTCATCACTCTTTGTGGAGCTGATGATAAGGCATAGTTTTGTAGGATGTCGTTGCCACCAATCAATAGCAGTACTACGTCAGGGTCTTGTGCATCCATTGTTGAATTGATGATGTAGTCAATTTGATCGATTCTCCAACCGACATGGCCCTCGTGGTCTTTGTCAGGCATTACTGATGAGCCGTCATTTAGAGAGCCCACGAAATCGTACGGGACACCTGTTGTATTAAGAAGTGCTGTCAGTTGTTGGCGATAGCCGCCTGGTACTCCGTAGCCGAATGTGAGCGAGTCACCCAATGGTAAAATTCTGACTGCGTTTGATACCGGTGTTGTGGGTGTAGTTGGGTTTGTCGGCGTCGTAGGTGGAGTCACGACAACGCCTGTGTTTTTGACGATATTCACTGCTGCTGATTGAGGAGCAGCGGCGTCTTGAAGGACGCTGACTTTAATCGCGCCGTCTTTTAGTGCAGAAATATTGAGATCAACGTAAAAGCCCCATGTTTGACATTGAGTCCACACAAGTGCCGTCGATTTCTTTGCTGAATCGATCGCGCTAATTTTTAGAATTTGGCCCGCGACGCAGGTACCGTGGACTGGAAAAGTCAGGCTCGAAGCATTTTTTACTGAGTTTGCACTCGGCGCGCTGATTGTGATCGCAGCCAGCCCCGCGGTTGATTGAAGCAATAGTGCGAGCCCTATAGTATATACGTAGTTTTTTAAAGACATGATGAACATCCCCCTTTTATGCCTGATCAGAATAAGGGGGATACTCCGATTACCGCAGTCGAATCACACGGAACGCCACAAACTGAAACGGCCGTTTCAATCTTATTGTTCCTGCTAAAATCCATGATGCTACTTTGGCAATTGCAGTATCGAGCGATTTGTTGGAGAGAATCTTCCTGCCGGATAGAGGGCGTCTGCGCCCATGATCTTTTCAGCACTACTGACTTCTTTTAACAGAATGCTTTGTTTTTTCTGTAGGTCTTTGAGTTGGTCCTGTGTCAGATCGGAACCGACAATTCTGTTCCAGTCTTCGGCAGTTGTATTCCGCAATCTGTCTACGACTTCTCTTTCTGGGACGAAGGCGTTGATCCTTGATTGGATTTTTGAGGCTTCAAGATTGAGCTTCTGTAGTTCGTAGGTTTTGTAACGATTGCCATTGGCGATTTCTTTTTTAACGGCGTCACGTTTTTTAATGACCTCTGTATAGTCTTTAACATTTTTTTTGAAGTAGTTCACAGCTTCACTGGCTTTGTATTCACTTCTTCCTGTGAAAGCTAAGCCATTATCGATAGCAACAAATTCACCACTTTCTTCGATAAGAATATTGCCGTGGTGTCGATCGTTGTTGTTCGTCAGATAGTCAAAGAAACCGATTTCGTCTGGTTTTGATGGCGCCAATTCATCCTTCAATGAAGTCACTCGCAGCTGAGAAGTGCCTTCGATACCTTGGAAAGATTTTTTGACCGTCACGGGAACTTTTTTAGTGCCAAGATAGGAATCAATTTTATAAGCAGCAACTTCGGAGTTGGCGGTATTCACTTTGGGATCGTTGGGTTTCCAGACGGCTTGTGTGCCATCTTCATAAGTTACGAAGTGCGCACCGTAAGAACCTTTGTCGGCTTTCACTGCATCGACGATTTTACCGTTTAATGCTTTTTCCGCTTTTTTAACTGTGGCTTCATATTTTGCAGTGTCGCCGGAATTTCTTGCTGCTGAAATTTGATCCGACAAAGCTTTTTTATTTGTGACGAGGGACTCTGCTCGCGTTTTTCCGACTTTGGCTGCTTCAACATTTGTCGGCGTCAGTTCAATGGGTGGCACATCAATCGGAGCTGTCTCGCCGTTGAGTGCTCTGAGTAAATCCATGCGATCTTTTGTATTACCCGGAAGACCTCGATGGGCCCACTTCGTTTTTATTGAAGAGCCCAGTTCGGTTATTAGATTAACGGGACCCACTGTCGCCCAGCCAATAGCGGCGAGGGATGAAATCAAAATACAATCGTCTTGGGAATTTCGTTTCAGTGATGGAGTGCTGACGCAAGCGTTCTGTGTTTGGTATTTCGAGATCGTGTGCTCACCACCGCAAGCATCATTCGCAAGTTCTGTCGTGAGTGCCGCATCCGCAGCGAAGGCAGCATACTCGATTGTCTTCATCGCGTTCAAAGTAATTGTACCTGCAGAACGTGCGCCGAGTGCGGCTGCGGCAGGCCGTCCGAAAATTCCCATGGATTTAATAGGCAGACTTCCCGTAAAGACAAGTGAAGCTACGGTTACTCCGGTACTGAGTGCTTCAGCGCCGCTGCCATATCTGGCATCTGCTTGGCAGGAGATTTCTTGCAAGCCCGGAATTTTTTTAACGACCGTTTCAGTTAATGCTGGATCTTGCATCAAAGTTTTACGTGAAGTTCTGTCAAAACCAGCGCCGCCTTTTTCTTGCAATGTCTTGGACATCGCTTGTGCGCTTTGTTCTAATTCGTTTACAGCATCGGTGTATGCTTTTGTAACGGGCACCGACGTCGGTTCATTTTTTGAACTCGTAAATTCTTCTATCATCTTTCTGACAGCCGGTACGCCGGACAAAGGGATCGAGCTTGAAATTGCATTAAATGCTGCGCGATTCATGATGATGTCTTTACAGAGCACATATGAAGGATCTTTGCGCATCTGTGCAGGATAGTCTCTGTCGAGTGAAACCTGATCAAGAGGGCATACACGATTTGAGATTGTCGGATTGGTTGCAAGTGCTTGAGTGGATTTGACTAAGTTCTGTTTTGCGATGCGCGCGAGTTTGAGTTTTGTTGCTACGAGTTTTTCTTGGTCATCGCCTTCTTTGGAGCCGATGAGCTTTTTCGCAAAGTCACTTGCGCATAAAAGTTCGCGTACTTGTTGATCGGCGAGCAGAGCAAAGTATTTATCTTCAAGATCGCCCGTTAATTTTTTTGAAACTTCGGCGAAACGTAAAGGGGCATCGGGTTGTTTGATGTCGCAGGTATTTTCAAGAGCTTGATTAACGATAGCGTCGACATTTCCGATGTCGGTTTTAGAACACGTTTTTCCAGTCGCAACCGAGGCACCTTTAGAGAGAACTTCAAGCAATCCCGCCGTCGCATTCAATGACGTGAAAAGGCTGAATATAAGAGTGAAAATGACGAGTGCGCGGATCATCATTTTCGTATCGGTATCTAGGCGTCTTTCTGAATTCAATTCTCTTTAAACCCGTGAGTTTTCACTCGAGAACGCATCAAAACGAGACGCCTATTGTGAGGACATTAGCTGCTAGCACTCGAGTAATGAGTAAGACAGTACCTCCAGAAGCGGCTGGTACCGTAAAGTAAGATTGGACTCAGAATTAGAGGCCACAACAAAATAAAATAATTGGGCGGATCTAGAAGTGCTCTTGCTGGAACACTGGCTACAACGCCGACTGGAAGCACCGTTAAGATGATCCATTTGAACCATGGGAAGTACATGCTATCCGGGCGCATGCCGATTTTATAAAGCTGATACCACATGAACTGCAAGTTTTCTGAGCGAGTAAAAATCGTCGCTGTCGATGAAACCATGAAGCGCATTGAATAGATCACCGTCAGGCTGCATGGAATCAAAATGATCAGCCATAAAAGTCTTAATGGATTGAACTCTGGTAGTTGTGACAAAGAGTAAGTCAACCAACCCAAACCCAAAAGTAAATTTCCCGCCATCGCCGTCGAAGCTTTTTGCAAGCTGATCATGAATTGCGAGTTCACCGGTTTTGCCAGGAGCAAATCCAAATCACCTTTGCGAACTTTTTCGGTAAAGTTCTCAAGATTGTCGTGCAAGATAATCATGTAAAGAGCATCAATCACAAAAATCAAACCCAAGAACACACGGAATTGCGCCACATTCCAGTCGCCGATTTTTGGTGTATGCAGGTAAAGAACCTCAAATGTCGCAATCTGTGCAACATACCAGAAAATATCCGAGACAATTCGTGTGAGGAAATTCACGCGATACTCAAGATCTGAAATCACACTGGCTTTGAACATGGCTGCATAGATGCTGAAGTATTTTTTTAAAGTCCTTAACATCTTAAGCTCCCGTTCCTGCATAGACTTTGAGTCCACGACGCCAGAACCATGCGCCAAACGCACTTAGCACAACGATGCCTACCGTGACCGAATAGAAGCCTTGAATCAAAGTCGCTGTATCAACACGTCCAGTGATGTAACCCACAGGGATATACACACCACTTGCGAATGGCAGAGCGATGAAAATTTCTTTCCAACCTGCGGGCATTAAATCCAGAGGGAAAAGCTCGCCCGTCAAAATCCACAGCGACATATTTTTGATCAGTGTGAATGAGCGAATTTTTGTCAGGAAAAAAGCGCAGCAAGAAATGATGAAACTGATCGCGTGTACTAAGATCAAATAGTACAGACACAATAAAATCGCGAGCGGCAGGCGCACGAAATCAGTCGGCAGATCAAAGATCTGAGCCGCCGCAATCGGCACGAGTAACGACAATGCCGTCGTCACAAGTTTGTAACCCATCAACTGGCTCAAATAATATTCATAGAAACTCATGGGGCGAGTCAAAATACCGTTGATGCTGCCTGATTCAATTTCATCGATCATGCGGAATTCATACATCCAGCTGGCCGCAATGCGCGCAAAGAAGGCCGACCACAAAGCATAGCTTAGATAGTATTCACGTGTGAAACCCGCGATAGAAACCGCATCTGCGCCTTTGAAAACTGCATACCAAAGCAAAATCTCAACACCCGTGGTGAACGAAGGTTGCAATAATGCATCGACAAAATAATTAAGACGATATTCTAAATTGGAAACGACCGCGAGCTTAGCGAACGCGAGATTCCGCTTCCAAAAAGCGGCGAATGACTTCTTCAAAATCAACCTCTTCGTTTTCTGCTTGTTCACGATTACTTCTTGCGACGAATTCATCTACTGTCCCTTGATAGACGATGTTGCCTTTACTGATTAACAATAATTTGTCAGCCAGTTTGGCGATGTCATCCATGTAGTGACTTGTCAGAATGATTGTTGGACTTTTTTCTCTTACGTATTCTGCCAAAAAATTACGAATTGTTTCTTGTGCGATGATGTCCAATCCGATCGTTGGTTCATCAAGGAATAAAACCTGTGGTTCATGCAAGAGTGCGCCGATGATTTCCATTTTCATACGCTCACCTAAACTGAGGCGACGCAATTGCGTGTTGAGAACGTGCGAACACTGAAGCAATTCAGCCAAGTGTTGAACGCGTTCGCGTGCAGCTTTCGGTTCAAGGTCATAAATCCTTGCTAGCAACGCATAGGAGTCAGCAGGGGAGATGTCCCACCACAACTGATTCTTTTGTCCTAGCAGAATAGAAATTTGGCGTAAGAAGTCGTTGTGGCGTTCCCAAGGGCGGTATCCCAAAACTTTTGCATCACCACCAGAAGGTGTGACAAGGCCCGAAAGCATTTTGAGAAGCGTTGTTTTACCAGCGCCGTTAGCGCCAACAAGACCCACGATTTGACCTGGTTCAATTTTAATCGAAGTCTTATCAAGCGCAATGCGCGAGACGTGTTGACGATTCCAAAAGCCGCGCAATGAGTTTAATAAACCTTCGGGTTTTAAATAAGATGTGTAGACCCGCGTGAGGTCTTCGGTTTCGATTACGAATGACATGCCAAGGAATATAACGAAGTGTCTGGGGAAAAGCTATCGCTGTCGTTAGTGCGTATGCATATGGATAAATTCAGCGTAGCGCTCTTCATCGCTGAAGTACGTCAAAGTATCCGCAGATACATAAGAACCCTCAGCAATACGGCCTTCTTTACAGCCTTTAAGCGTTTCGCGATTTCTTCCATCGTATTGGCACTCGCCTGTGAACCAAGCTTTTTTAGAATAAGTGATTTTGTAACCAATAAGTTTGTCGTCTTTGTAAAACGCAAGAACGTGATCAAGACGAGTGCGACCTGTTGCTACGTAGTCACCTTCCAAGATTGTATCATCCCAATAAGTCGTTTGATCTGAAGCGATCGCACGCAAGCGAGCTTTCGTATCAACGTCTAACTTGTCGTAACTTTTTTCTTGGAAATAAAGAATTTTGTTTGAGTACGGAAGTTTGCAAACAAGATCGCGACACGCGTTTTCAAAGTGCGCAACTTGCTCATAAAACTTGTCGCCACCTGGGCCCATGGTATCCGCGTGAGCTGCAGACGAAAGAAGGCTCGCGAAAAATAAAGCCGTGATTGCGACGAATTTTTTAGTCATAGAGAACCTCCTTCAATGAAGGAACTATCTCTGAAAAACGAAGAATATTTTAATACATAGACAGGAAGTTATTATGCATGAAATGCATTTTAAATTAAATTTGGCAAACCCGCAGTGGCAGCGGGTTTGGTGGGTGAGGTTAGATTTTTTTCTCTAAAACGACAAATTCCAAATCATTGACCTTTGGCAAACCGAAGCGTTCATTACCGTATGGAAATGGTTTTTTGACATTTGTATTCTTAAAACCCTTCTTCTCGTACCACTTAATCAATTCAGTTCGAACTGAGATCACTGTCATAAAAATTTTCGTACAATCCCAGAATTGAGCAAATGCTTCACTCTCATCCATCAACTGTTGGCCGATGCCTTTTTTCTGCAGCGTTGGATCCACCGTCAACATGCCGAGGTAGCAACCGTCGCCTTGTTTTTCCAAGTGCACGCAACCCAGCAAGCGACCTGAATCATCATCTTCTGCAACCAGAACAACGCTTTCATCTTTTTCGATAAGTTCTTTGATCGCAGCTGCATCGATCCGCTGACCATCTAAAAGATCTGCTTCCGTCGTCCAACCTTTTTTTGAGCTGTCACCACGGTAAGCAGAGTTCACAAGTTTAACGAGACCTTCAACGTGACTGTCATCGGCTTGAGTAAATTCAATGTGCATAGTGCTGTCCTATTTTTTCTTGCTGTAGACGAATAATTCTTTGCCTTGGCGACGTGGCACAGATTTTTGCCAACGACCCCAGAAGATCGGCTGATATGATTTATTAAGTCGCTGACGTAATTCCCATTCAGAGCCACCAAACGGTGGACCACCGCGCTTTTCAAACGCAAAAAAGACACCCATTAAGTGACCTGTTTCTGCCAAAACGCGATTCCAAACTTTAACTAAATCATTTCTTAAAGATGGATTAATCGCACAGTAACAAGTGTGTTCAAACACCACATCAAAAGCGCGATCAAATTCGCGAGGCAATTCGAAAAGATCAGCCTGCAAGAATTTTAAGTTTTCGATGTGACCATAAAGTTTTTTAGCTCTTTCAAGTGCCAACGGAGAGATATCTACCGCCGTCACAACGTGGCCCAAGCTTGCAAACAAAGCAGCATCATGACCATCACCACAACCTAAAACCAAAACGCGAGATTTAGAAAGTTTCAGTCGAGGAAGCATGTCTTTCAATGCTTCAGCGGGTTCACCTAAATTCCAACCTGGATTTTCTTCAGAGCGATAAATGTTGCTCCAGAAATTTTCTTTTTCAACTTCGGTTTTGTCTGGCCAGTATGGAGGGATTTCGTAAGTTTTCCCCGCATAAGTGATACTTTCATCGTCGAACCCTTCAAGCATTTGGAAAAAACTAGCTTGAGCTTTGCGAGAGAAAACAAAAGGAATTTTATTTTCAGCATAGCCGTGGAAGCGATCCCATTCGTCGAGCGATAAGCTTTCCAATTGGAAAACCATCTCAACACCGTAAGGCATCTCAACGATCCACATGTTGTTTTCAAAATGAACTTGGCTTGCTACGTAAGGTTCGTCGAAGGCTTCAACGATGACGGGGACTTCGCCGAAAGTGGAAACAAGAGTTCCACCTTCATGGAGTTTTATCGAGGTCAAAAGTTCGCTGCCGACTTGAGGGTCTTGAATTCTTAGCTCACCGCTAACGACGTAACCCTCTTCATCGATCTGAACGAACTTTGTAGGAATCGGCATTAGTGTGACTCAGTTTTAGCAGGAGCAGCTGGCGTCGATACTGGTGCTGGAGTCGTCACTGCGCCCGGTGTGTCTGTTGATGGAGCCGCTGGTGCGCCTTCAACTGCAGGTGCTGGTTCTGCATCTGGAGTCAAAGTTGTTCCGTCAGAGAAAGTCACGATGTCATTCGTTGTTTTCACTGATTGAAGAGTCCAAGTGTCAGTTTCAGAACCGGCTTCAGCAGATTCACGATGAAGGATTGCTTCGCCTTCGATCAATTGTTCGATATCGCCTTCTTCAGCAGAAGGTTCGATGAATTTGTAAGAGAAAACCGCACGAACTTTGTTATCGTTCATGGGCTCTGTCCAAAGGCGTGTAATGCTTAAATCTTTAGCATTTGGTTTCTTAGCTGCTAGAGTGTTTTTGATAAGCTCAGCAAGTCTCTCTTGAATGCCGGAGTGCGTCTCGAAACCAATGGCTTCAGTCGTATGGACAACATTCCAAGTCCAGACAAGTGCAGCAATGAATACGACAAGGCTGATAATTTTCTTCATTTCTAGAGTCCTCTCACTATGATAAACCTGACTTCTCTTTTTGAGCATGTTATGGCCAAAAGCCATAGTTGGAAAGGAAATTTGCATGAACCAGCAATGGCTGACAAGTCTTATGGCAAAGGGAATTGAAATGGAGCAGAAGCTCCGTCAACAAATGAGCGATGCCAAAGATGGATTGAAAGCTCAGCTTGAAGATCGCGGTATTCGTGTCAGTGCTGCCGACTTCGCAGCCCTTTTGGAAGACGTTTCTCCAAAGGCTTCTCATGCTGCCTTGAGTTATGCGCTGGATCTTGTTCGTCCTTTTTCAGCGGGCATGGGCTTAAGAATTTCCCACCTTGCGGACACGCATGTCGAGATGGTGATCCCGGCTCGCACACGTAACATGTCTGATACGCGTTCGCTCCATGAAGGCGCTTTATTAACGGCTGCTATCGAGTGTGCAAAAATTTTGTGGACTCGCCATGCACCGATGGGGGAGTTCGAAATTTCGGTAACCCAAATCCAATCTGAATTTTTTAAAACTGAAACTGAAGAATGTCGAGTGCGTATGGAGTTGACGGAAAGTCAGCGTGAATCTGTACTGTCGACAATTCGTCAAGTTCGCGAGGCTAGCGCTGATAACAGCGTGAAGATTTTTGATAACAACGATCAAGCGGTTGCAGAAATTCAAATCGCTTTGAAGTTCCGTCATACACCAGCGCTCGCAGGTCAGGAAGCAGGAGAATAGTTCGTGGAAGTTTTAGAGAGTCAAATTGACGTTAATTCTTCAGCCTTTAAAGCTAACCGTCAGTCGATGCTTGGTATCGTTGGCGAGTGGAGAGAAAGAGTTGAGTTAGTAAAATTAGGCGGCGGCGCTGATGCCGTTGCGAAACACAAATCCCGTGGCAAGTTGACGGCGCGTGAGCGTATTGAAGGACTTGTTGATGGCGGAACTGCTTTCCTTGAGTTCTCAACTTTAGCTGCTTGGGACATGTATGAAGGTTCTGCCCCAGGTGCAGGTGTGATTACGGGAATCGGTGTGATTCACGGAACTGAAGTTGTGATCGTTGCCAATGATGCAACTGTCAAGGGCGGTACGTACTTCCCTATGACAGTGAAAAAGCATTTACGTGCTCAAGAGATCGCTTTCGAAAATGGTTTGCCTTGTATTTACCTCGTCGATTCGGGTGGCGCGTTCTTGCCTATGCAAGCTGACGTTTTCCCTGATCGCGATCATTTTGGAAGAATTTTTTATAACCAAGCTCGTATGTCGGCAGCCAACATCCCGCAAATTTCTGTGGTGATGGGTTCTTGTACTGCGGGTGGGGCTTATGTCCCTGCGATGAGTGATGAAAACGTTATCGTGAAAGACAATGGTACGATTTTCTTGGGTGGACCTCCTTTGGTTCGTGCAGCAACGGGTGAGATCGTGGATGCGCAAGAACTTGGTGGTGCACAAGTGCATTGTGAAACTTCAGGTGTGACAGATCACTTTGCTGAAGATGATCAACACGCGATTGAAATTACGCGTTCGATTGTTGCGCACTTAAATCATAAACGTGCTGTGACGATGAAAACGATGCCAGTTGAAGAGCCGTTGTTCGATGCAAAAGAACTTTATGGTGTGATCAACGCCGATGCGCGCGTTCCATTTGATGTGCGTGAAGTGATTGCGCGTATCGTGGATGGTTCTCGTTTGCATGAGTTTAAACCTTTGTACGGAAAAACTTTGGTCACAGGTTTTGCCCACATTTGGGGTATGCCTGTTGGTATCATCGCGAACAACGGTGTGTTGTTCAGTGAGAGTGCTTTGAAAGCGGCTCACTTCATTGAGTTGTGTGAGCAACGCGAAATTCCTTTAATCTTTTTGCAAAACATCACTGGCTTCATGGTCGGTAAGAAATACGAAAATGAAGGCATCGCGAAACATGGTGCTAAAATGGTGATGGCAGTTTCCAATGCGCGTGTTCCCAAGTTCACAGTTGTGATTGGTGGCTCGTACGGTGCGGGTAACTACGGTATGTGCGGTCGCGCGTTCCAACCTCGTCAATTATGGATGTGGCCGAATGCGAAGATCTCTGTCATGGGTGGGGAACAGGCGGCAAACGTTTTGTTGACTGTGAAGATGGATCAAATGGCGGCGAAAAAACAAACGATGACTGCGGAAGAGCAAGCAGAGTTTAAACGTCCAACACTTGAGAAATACGAAAAAGAAAGTGCTTGTTACTACTCGACAGCACGTCTTTGGGATGATGGCATTATCGACCCAGCTGATACGCGTCGTGTATTGGCACTGGGAATTTCAGCAAGTCTTAACAAATCTTGGGGTGAAAAATCTCAAGGTGTTTTCAGGATGTAATATGAATTTCGTCAATGTTACTGAACTGAATCATGTAGCCTATGTGAAACTTCAACGTCCGGAAGTTCGCAACGCTTTTAATCCTGAGATGATTGCGGAAATCACGCAAACTTTCTTGGCACTAGATAAGCGTTCGGATTTGCGTGCGGTTGTTTTGCAAGGTGAGGGTAAATCTTTCTGTGCCGGTGCAGATTTAAACTGGATGAGAGAAATGGTGAATTTCTCTTTCGATGAAAATCGCGAAGACTCTTTAAAGTTGTTTGCGATGTTTGAAGCCATTGCTCAATGTTCATTGCCTGTAATTGGTATGATCCACGGAGCAGCCTTTGGTGGTGCGCTAGGCTTGGTTGCGGCTTGTGATGAAGTGGTTGCTGAAGAAGGAACACAGTTCTGTTTTTCTGAAGTGAAATTGGGAATTGCACCTGCGGTGATCAGTGCCTTTGTTGCTCGTAAGGCAGTTGCAGGAAAAGTTCGTCCGTTGATGTTGTCAGCGGTCGTGTTTAACTCGCACGTTGCTCAGCAAGCGGGACTTGTTACTGAAGTCGTTCCTGCAGGTGAAGGTCACACGGCCGTGCAAAAAGTTTTGCACAATTATCTGCAATGTGGACCGCAAGCTGTTCGCGAGACTAAAAAATTATTAAATGACTTGGATTCTATGAACTGGGGCGAGCAGCGTACTCGCACGACAACTCTGATTGCTGAACGTCGCGCGAGTGATGAAGGCCAAGAGGGATTGAAATCATTCTTAGAAAAACGTGAACCAAGCTGGAGATCTTAATTAGATGAAAAAGTTCACACGTATTGCCATCGCAAATCGCGGTGAAGTAGCAGTAAGAATTATTAAAGCCTGTGAAGAGATGGGCATTGAAACAGTTTTGCTTCATTCAGAAGCGGACATTCAAACTCGCGCCTTCAGAATGGCGACAAAAACGATCTGCATCGGTCCAGCACCGACAGCAGAAAGCTATTTGAATATTGAAGCAAACATTAACGGAGCTTTGGCTGGTGGCGCGCAAGCGATCCATCCTGGTTTTGGTTTCTTATCTGAAAATGCTGATTTCGCTGAAGCGGTTACGAAAGCGGGATTAACTTTCATCGGTCCTTCTGCGGATTCAATTCGTTCTTTAGGTGATAAAGTTCACTGTAAGGAACTTGCGAAAAAAGCTGGGTTGCCACTGGTGCCTGGTTATCAAGGTGAAGATCAAGGCGTTGATAATTTAATTTCTCACGCCGAAAAAATTGGTTATCCCGTGATCGTGAAGGCGGCTGCCGGTGGTGGTGGTCGTGGTATGAAATTAATCACCAAGTCTGCGGATGCGCGTGAATTGATTGAGTCAGCTCAACGTGAAGCTCAATCTGCGTTTGGTTCACCAAAAGTTTTCCTTGAGAAGTATTTGGATCGGGCAAAACACATTGAGTTCCAAGTTTTCGGTGACTCTTCAGGTTTGGTGCAACATTTCTATGACCGCGAATGTTCAGTTCAACGTCGTCACCAAAAAATTATCGAAGAGGCGACATCGCCTTCCTTGAGTGATGAACTTCGCCGTCGTATGGGTGAAGCAGCTTGTGCGATTGCGACTATGGGTAAATACAAAGGCGCCGGGACAGTTGAGTTCTTACTTCAAGATGGGGAATTTTATCTGCTTGAGGTGAACACACGTCTGCAAGTTGAACATCCCGTGACAGAAGAAGTTTTGGGTGTGGATTTAGTGAAAATGCAAATCCTGACTGCGCAAGGCGATTACTTGCATGATCCAAAAATCGTGCGTTCACCTCGTGGTCATTCTATTGAATGCCGTATCTATGCGGAAAATCCATTTATGGGTGGCGTGCCTTCAACAGGTTTGTTGGGTCACGTTGAATGGCCTGAAGGGCCGGGTCGTCGTTATGAATACGGTTTTGATTCGGGCGACACTATTACTCCGTTCTATGACCCAATGATCGCGAAAGTGATTGTTTGGGATGAGTCTCGCCCACGTGCGATTCAAAAAATGATTCGCGTGTTGAAAGACTCTGTCGTGTTTGGTGTTCACACTAACATTCCTTATTTGATTGAGATTCTTTCACACAAAGAATTTGTGATGGGTACGATGACGACAAGATTCATCGAAACTTACTTTGCTGATGCATTGAAAGAACCAGAAATCACAGAGACTGAAAAGAAAATCGCAGCCGGGGCTTTGTTGCAATTGCGCGGGGGAGCAGCCACTTCAACTGAAGCCGTTTCCTCATCGCCATGGGCATCTTTCTGGAGAGGTATCTAATGGAAGTTAAAGTAAGAATCGACGGCGTCGATCATAAAGCTCAAGCGCAAGTTATCAAAGGCACTTTGTGGGTGCACCATAACGGTCGTACTTTCACAATGGATGCGGGCTCTGGTCGTAAGTCTCGCAAAAAGTCTGCGGGTGGATCTTCTGATCGCATCAATGCGCCAATGCCTGGTAAAGTAACTAAGTTGTTACTTGCTCCGGGTTCAGCTGTTGAAGCGGGCCAAGCGGTTTTGGTGATGGAAGCTATGAAGATGGAATACACTTTGAAAGCTGATATTGCGGGAACTATCGATGGCATTGAGTGTGCTGTCGGTGATCAAGTTGTTCTTGGGAAAACGTTAGTAAAGATTAAGCCAGCTACTAGCAAATAGGTTTTATGAAGAAAAAAACTACTTCGGCAAAGCCGAAGGGCAAACAAGTTGTTATCGTTGAAATGGGATTAAGAGACGGCCTGCAAAACGAAAAAACCGTTTTGGATGCTGACACACGCGTTGAGTTTACAAAACGTTTGATTGAGGCAGGCACAAAGCGCGTTGAGATCGGTTCGTTTGTGTCTCCGACTTGGGTTCCACAAATGGCGGGCACAGCTGAAGTAGTTGAAAAAACTTTCGCGCTTGTTAAGGGCAAAGTTATTCCTAAGAAAACTGAATTCTCTGTTTTGGTTCCGAATGAACGTGGCATGCAAGACGCCATCAAAGCGGGCGTCAAAGAAGTTGCTATCTTTGCTGCTTCTTCTGAATCGTTTTCTTATAAAAACATCAATTGTTCTATTGAAGAAAGTTTCAAACGCTTTGAACCAGTTATGGCTCTGGCTAAGAAACACAAAATCAAAGTGCGCGGTTATTTGTCGACGTGTTTTGGTTGTCCATTCGAGGGTAAAGTTTCTGAAGCTAAGGTGATCAAGCTGGCGCAACGTATGCACAAAATGGGTGTGTATGAAATTTCGATCGGCGACACCATTGGTGTTGCAGATGCAGGCCAAGTTGAATCGATGTTTAAAAAATTGAAAAAAGTGGTGCCTGTTAAAAAAATCGCAGGACATTTCCATGATACTCGTGGGCAAGCTTTGGCAAATATTTTAGCCGCTTACAAACAAGGTGTGACGATCTTTGATGCAAGCCTTGGTGGATTGGGTGGTTGTCCCTACGCTCCCGGTGCGACGGGTAACGTGGCGACGGAAGATGTCGTCTACATGTTCCATGGTATGGGCTTAAAAACTGGTTTGAATCTTGAGAAACTTATTGAGATCAATCATTGGATGGCTGGTAAAATTCAACATACTTTGCCTTCTAAAGTTGGCAAGGTTGGGCGCTTAAAACCACTTGGTAAAGTTGGGGGTCCGCGTTCTTAGGACGTGGCTCGCTCATTCACTAATCTGCTAAATCTACTTTGTATTTTTCTATCTGAGACTCGAACTCTTTTGATTGTTTGAGCTCTTTAATTCTCTCCTGAAACTTTTCATATATTTCTTTGCTCACTGTTTTTTTTGAAAAAGCTATGCGATAGCCAGTGTAGTCTCGCAAGTTAGGAACTTCGTGCAGTGCTGATCGATTTCTTTGAATCCAAGTTCCGGCGGCGTCAATGTTCGAATACGCAAGGTCTGACTGATTTGCATTGGCATTCTTCATGGCTTTACTAACTGATGGCACCATATTGATTTTTATTTTGTGATTGAGGAACTCGTTGATCTTCTGCAAGCTGACTTCAGTATTGGACGGACCAAACACAGAGATGCTTTTTCCGATCAGATCTTCATAGTGTTTAATGTTACGAATATTCTTTTCAAGACCATAAAGCCCGTACGCGGTTGCAAATACGTCAGCACTAAAATAGTAAGCAGATCTTCGTGGAGTCGAATCAGCAAGTGGGCACATGACGTCAATAGTTCCTTCTTTCAAATTCTCAAGGGCCGTGCGAAAGGGCATGATCTTGAATTTGCAGGTAAGTTGCTCCAACGCGCAGATCTTTTCTAAGACCTCAAAACAGGCTCCCTGAATGCCTTTGGTGCCGTCGCTAAAGTAGAAGGGCTCAATATCGAAGCCTCCCACAACAATGCTCTTTGCATGTGAAGGAGTGGTTAAAAGTAGAATGAAAAGGAAGGCAATGGGTTTAACCATAGTTCCAAGGTATCTCTAGAAAGTCTCATTTCCTAAATGTTTGCTTGCAAGTGAGTGTACAAAAGCAAAAGGCCGATCTTTCGATCAGCCTTTTGGATGGTTATCAGGTTATTCATTCCTATTAAGGAATAGCGACGAAGGCGCTTTAAGGTATTGTGACGTAGATACTGCGCACTTCGCGATTATCACCGTCCACAGAGATAGCTTGAATTTGATATGTCACACCTGGGATGAGTCCCGAGATCGTGGCACTGTGTGAAGTCACTAATGCTGCATCAAGGTCTGTAGTGATCTCTTCACCAGTAAACGTGTTTGAAATTTTCAACTGACTAGATGCAGGTAAATTGGTTAACCAAGTCAGAGTTGCCGACGTACCACTGTATGAAGCGACTTTGAAATCTTCGATAATCAAGTCTTCAATCGTACAAGGGTTCGTAACTTTCGGTGGCATTTTGAAGCTAGCTTTTGAAATCACATCCCAACCCGTTGCACTCAACAACAGTGCGCCAAGAAGTGGTTTGCCGTTGTTAGGGTTAAAGAAAATGCTAGTGCCTTGGTATCCGCAAAGAGAGTGATCTGACGGATTCTTCCAAGTTTGTGCTTTCGCGTGACGTTTCCATACCAACATATTTGCGATGTGATATTTCGGTCCTTGGTAATAAAGCAGTCTAATTGGCAATTCTGTATCGGCCTTCATTTCAACTGTTCTGTATGGACAGCCCATGCGTGTTGGATGCTCACCATCATTATTAGTAAGCTCTTTCCACGTGTCGTTTTCTTTCACAAAAAGACGAGCACCATCATCAGAAAGCAAACCGATTTCATAATGACCCGGTTTATCTTTGGGACCAAGTTTTAGAATCGAAGAATATTCGATTGCGAAATGCTCAACGAGCTTTTGCCCACTGCCATCGACAAGCACTTGCCCATCTTGAGTCGAGAAGCCTTTCGTGAACGGGCGAGTTGGCACATTCACGTCTGCAAAATAGAGATTCTGCTCAAGCTTCTGACCTTTATTATAGTAGTCCATTACGCTTGATACTTTGTTGCCCATTTCTGGAGTACGAAGAATAAGTTTCCCCAATAGACCACTTGTAGGGTCGTTGGAAGTTTCACCTGCGAGCGGGTCACAGACTGTTTGAGATGGATCTACGAAATCCACATCACCGATTGATGGACCGGTGGGAGTGCGCAAAATTCCTGAATAAGAACATTTGATGTTTTTGAGAAGTCCACGAGTATATCGGATGTCTTTTTGGCCCCACGCTACGGAATAAAAAGACGCGATTAAGATCAGCATCAACTTAAATTTCACACGCACCTCAACTATCTATAATTTAATGTTAACAAAGTATGGAGGCATCTCGAGCGTTTTCGTTTAATTGTTTTACACTGGGACAGAAATGTTTTTAAACGTGGGTAAATTTAGGGTCTCAGATCTCTTAGTCATTTCACATCCTTCTCGACTGTCTCAAAAGCGCACCGTCAGTAAATGAACTTTTCCTTGATAACTTGATGAGTGAGCTTTAATGGGGTGAAATCTTGGGCCCCCAATTTGCAATCTCAAAAGAGCATGCTGAATCGTTGGATGAGCGTTATTACTTTTGTGTGTTTTGGCCTACTTAGCCTTATGGTTGTTGAGATGACCAGAAGGCCTCTTTGTATCGATTCCAAGGTCGTCGAAAGAATAGACAGGAAGAGTGATGCAGGGACTGAGGTTATCTATCGCTGTGCTTTGAATAAAAGCACGCCTTATTCAACCTATTTTGCTGAAGCCCTTAAGACTCTCAATCCTCGAGTTTCCCAGCTAGAACGTCTGATAGAAAACCTTGAGCCCTTCGCTGCAAAGGTCACGGTTTCTATCGTGACGGATCGCCCATTACTTTTCAAAGTTCAAGGCCATCACATCTTTATCGGTCAAAAGTTGTTTGAGGCCCCTGGCCATTTAGAGAAAGCCTTAGCGAAAATTTGGTTCCGTGAAAAGAGTGATTCGTTTTTTGTGAATCAAGCTTTGATGGAAGAAATCGTTACTGATTTTGTTTTGTTTTTGAATGAGGGTGATCTGAATGTCGGTGATCCCAGCACGAACGTGAAGACTTCCGTTGATAAAAAATGGCGCTGGCCGACGGTCATGCAGTCTGTAAAGTCTTACTGTGCGACTCCATGGAAATTATCAGAGCACTATGTATCATGTGCTACAGATTTACATGATTTTGATCACACTGTTCTTGAAATGAGTTTGCGTCCGCTGATGGTTTCGGCGTGGATTAAGTCGTTTAAAGAAATGTCTATCATGGATCGTGATAAGTTCGTGCGTGGTTTGCCGTTATTGATTAAGGGCGATCATGATCCTGAACTTCCAATCTTTGCGCGCTATCAAGCTGTGGGTGAGACTCGTACTGCGATGGCCATCACAGGTGAAGCCCTAAAGAACACGAATTTGTATTTGACCGCGTCTCAAGCAATGAAGAACTCTGCAGCTTATCGTCTGTTTATGGTGAACTTGACACAAGATTTGCGTTTACGTGGTTTGCAAGAAGCTTTCGCTGATGCGCAATTCGATGTGATGCTCGCAAGCGAAGATTCGATCACGACTGATTCAGATCTGTTTAAGCACTTTTTAAATCTTGCTAAGGCTCAACCTGAAATCCATGTTGCTTTACGTGATAAGAAAAACATTTGGATGTTGCCATCGCTTGATCCCGTGCCGGTTTCATCGTTTGAACACATTCGCGCGACTCGCACTATTGTGGAAAAGTGTGGGGGTTTTGACTTTAACTACGTTCTTGGTTTTGGCGCTGCAACCGAAAAGCTTTTGGTTGTTGAAAAGTGCAAATCCAAAAATGCTGTTGGTTATAATCGCTATTTGAAAGATGGCGCTGAAGGTTTTGCCGCTGAAAACAAAGGCGTCGCTTTCATTCAATTCCATTTGCCTTCACTAGCGATGAAAAGCGATACGCTTGTTGCCGCAGGTAAAAACGTCTTCGACCTTATCAAAGCTCCAGAATCTTCAAACAGCCTCGTTCAATCGCTCGGCTGGCAAGAAATCAAATGGAATGAACAGGCTGGGGCTTATCACCCGAAAGCTTACATCGACGCCATCGAATGGTTCCGGGTGGCGGACTAATGAAAAAGGCCCCATCGACTGCGTTGCAAAGGGCTCCTGCCCTTTGCCCTTCGGGCTATCGCGCAAAACTAGCATCCTGCTAGTTTTGTGTCGGATTTGGGCCTTCACTCCGACGTACGAGTAGTACGCCTCCGTTTCGTCCCAAACCCTCCGCCTTGCATATGGACCTTTTTGATTAGTCCTTGATTTAGGGGCTGGCTGGGCTTCGCCGCCGCTATCAAGAAGGTACCCGCTTCTTTTTCCAGAAGCGGTGCGTGACGAAAAGGTACGGTGTACCTTTTGGTTATTAGGCGTCTGTTAAGGCTTTGAGTTCTTGTTCTAGAGTGGCTTGGGATTCCATTGCTTCTAGCATTTGCATTTCTTGATCTTCGATTGCGTTGCTGGCTTCGTGCATTTCTTTTGCTAGCGTTGCTGCTTTTTCGCCCGTTGCTGTCATCAAAGTTTCAGTGAGCTCGTCGCGCTTTTTGGAAAGCACGGCGATTTTTTTATCAGCCTCTTCGATTTGCTTTTGCGCTTTTTTAATTCCTGCTTCGATGCGTTTGCGTTCTTCTTTGTAGTTGAACTTTGGCGCTTCGCTTGAGGATTGTGTGCGTGTTTCTTTTGTCGTGACCGCCGAGTCATCGCGTTCTGACAATATACCTTTTTGCAGACTCCAGACGTATTCGTCGTACGTGCCTGGGTATAACGTTAGTAAACCGTTATTCACTTCAAGGATTTTATTGGCAACACGACCGATGAAGCCGCGATCATGGCTGACGGTTACGATTGTGCCTTCGTAGCGCTCAAGTGCGCCCGTTAAAGCTTCCACTGTGTCGAAGTCCAAATGATTGGTTGGCTCATCCAGTAATAGTAACGGAGATTTCTCTAATAGAATTTGTCCTAAGGCCACGCGTGACTTTTCGCCACCCGAGAGGACTTTGACTTTTTTCTTTGTTGTTTCGCCAGAGAAAAGTAAACTTCCGGCCATATTCAAAACATCTTGTTGCGTGACTTCAGGTGGTGCTTTGCGAGACATCGCTTGCAAAACATCATCTTCAGGATTTAATGCCTCAGGAGTATGTTGTGCAAAATAAGAGAGCTTTACTTGATGGCCCCATTTCAAAGTGCCGTTCAAGATTGGAATTTGTGCGCCCAATGTTTTTAGCAATGTCGACTTACCTGCGCCATTCAGACCCACGATGCCCAAGTGATTGCCGCGCTCTAGGCGTAAGTTTACTCCACGCAAAATAGTTTTTTCGCCGTAGCCGCAATTCGCGTTTTCGATTTCTAAAATCATTTTTCCAGTGGGGGCTGGGGGAGGAATGTGAATTGAAGAATGCGTTGGCGCTGCTTTGAGTTCGATGGTTTCCATCTTCTCAAGGGCCTTCAAGCGGCTTTGTGCCTGACGAGCTTTCGTTGCTTTAGCACCAAAACGAGTGACGAAATCCATGATGGATTTTTTCTTCGCTGCTTGGCCCATTGCTTGTTTTTCTAAAATTTCTTGAAGCTGAGCTTTTTGTTCAAAGTAGTCATCCAGGTTCCCGGCGAACTTCACCATGTCTCCGCCCTCGATCTCAAGGATGTGATCGGTCACTCGACGAAGGAATTCGCGGTCATGGGAGATTAGAAGGAAAGCACCTTTGTATTCTTGAAGGAAACTTTCCAGAACCAGCAAAGTCTCAAGATCCAAGAAGTTGGTGGGCTCATCCAGCAAGAGTAAATTGGGCTCTTGACCGATCAGGTACACCAGCTTCACACGCATGCGGTAACCACCGCTGAGATCTTTTAAATGCGCTTGGAAATGATTTTCGGTCAGACCTAATTTGAGGCCGAACTGTTTTAGTTCCCACAAAGGCTTAATGCAGTTTTTATCGAGATAATCTTCAACCTTCTCGTTCACGTTCCAATCAGACTCTTGTTCCAAATAGCCCAAACGAAGTTGCGTCGATTTTGTGACGATACCTGCGCTGAGTTCTTCATGGCCGACTAAAATTTTAAAGAGAGTGGATTTTCCGGCGCCATTGGGACCGATCACGCCAACGTGTTCACCTTCGTTGACGGCAAAAGTTGCGTCCTCAAAGAGATTTCTTGAGCCAAATGATTTAGCACCGGATTGAAGTTGTAGCAGCGTGATTCCCATGGGACGGCATCATAGCGCGGGAATCAGGCTGCGACCAGACTATTTATTGTTTTTTCTGTCTTCTTTACGTTTTTGAGTCATGCGATTTTTCGCATTTACGAAAACGACAGTGGGTTCATGCTTTTTAGCGGCTTCATAATCGAGTCCACAGTAAGCACAGATGATCACAAGGTCGCCTTTTGCAACGTGACGGGCAGCTGCACCGTTAAGGCAGATTTCGCCTTTGTTGCCCTTAATCACGTAGGTAGAGAATCTTGCGCCGTTATTACAGTTGTAGATGTCGACGCGTTCATTGATAAGCAAACCAGACGCTTTGATCAAATCAGGACAAATGCTCACGGAGCCTTCGTAATCTAAGTCCGCTCCAGTAACAGTTGCGCGGTGGATTTTCGTTCTTAACATTGATAAATTCATAACAGTTTCCTCTGACAAAATCTTTCTTAAGCGTTGTACTGAAGTGCGATCAACATCCCTTTAAGAACTAAATCTGGAAGGATGGCATCGAATACTTTTTCTTTTTCAAATAAATAAGCAAAACCGCCGGTGCCAATCACCAAGGGCTTTTCGCCTTGGAAACATTCTTTTGAAATTCTATCAGAAATTTCGCGGATTGTTCCAAGATGGCCGTAGTAAAGTCCTGATTGAATGCTCTCGACAGTCGAACGGCCCAGAGCCTCATGCATAGAAGTAATCTCAACTGAAGGCAGCTTTGCCGTTTTCGTTTCTAGAGCTTCCATGCACAGACGTAAACCAGCAACGATTGAGCCGCCAAGATAATCTTTGTCTTTCGAGACGGCACAGAAAGTTGTCGCCGTTCCAAGATCAACGATGATCAGGTTTTTATTCGGATATAGATGAGTCGCCGCAATCGAATTGGCGATACGATCCGCACCAACTTCGAGGGGATTGCGGTATTTTACTTTCAATCCCGTTTTCACTCCGGCTTGCAGAATGAACGGATTGATATTGAAGTACTTCATGCACGCGCCACGAAGTGAATAAATCGCATCAGGAACTACAGAGCAGATCGCGATCTGTTTGATTTTCGCAGGATCATGACCGTTTTCACGAATAACCGTTCTGAGGAATACACCTGTTTCATCAGAAGAGGCGCCGCTTTTAGAATTTCTTCTAAATGACATCACCATTTTGTCGGCATCAAAAAGTCCGCCGTAAATTTGGGTGTTACCCACATCAAGTGCTAAAATCATACGAAATCCTTTTGCAGAACAATTTCCGTTAAAACACCACAAAGCTGTTCTAAGTTATCGCAAGGTTTTGAGGTCTCTTTGCCGTAAACTGTGAACTTGTGGGTGCGTTTAACAATATCAATATCGAGTAAATCATTGTGAACAACGTAGTCAGCGTGCGAACCCGTAAAGAGCTTCTTCACAGCAGCTGCGCGTTCTTCAGGCGACGCGTGGCTTGTCAGCTTAAACGCTACGACTTTTAAATCTGGATTTTGCGAATACGTTTTCAAGCGATCGACAATCTTGTGATTGCGTTTCAAATGAATCGTCATGCTATCCAGGTCAGAGCTGATTTTTTTCTTTTCTAGTGGTTTATACTTTTCGCCACCAGCTTCAATGCTGTCGACGGAATAATCGCTGACAGCCGCCGCGTGAATCACATGCGTGTATGCATCGGATTTCAAAGCTTCTTGAAGCGTGCTGTCGAGTGAACTGAAACTTGTAAAAGTCGCTCTCTTTTTTACGCGATCTGATTTCGCTGTCCCGTGGGCTTGCACGAGTGTCACATCAATACCCATGAGGCTTAAGTACTCGGCTATTTGAATGCCAGTACGACCTGAGCTCAAGTTTGTGATAGTGCGAACAGTGTCGACAGGCTCTTGCGTGCCGCCTGCAGTGACAAGGACTTTGATTTTTGCAAAGTCAGAATTTTTAGTATGAGTAGCCGCAGAAGTATCTGGTGTTTTTGGGGCACTCAAGCGAGCGAAGATTTCTTTGAGAATTAAATCCGGCTCCAGCAATTTGCCATAGCCTTCCTCGCCACAAGCTAGAACACCTGATGCGGCTTCGAGAATCTCAATGCCCATATCACGCAATTTGGTGATGGAGCTTTGAGTCGCGGGATGCAAGTACATGCTGGTGTTCATCGCAGGCGCTAGTAAGAACGGTTTTTTAAAATCATGTGCAAGGAACAAAGTCCCGACCAGATCATCGCCAATACCTTGCGCCGCTTTATTGATAAAATTCGCCGTTGCAGGTGCAACGATCACAATGTCGGCCCATCTCATTAGATGGATGTGATCCATGACGTTGCCTTGATGATAAAGATCGCTGACAACCGGTTTACCAGTCAGTCCTTCAAGTGTCGCATTACCTACGAATTGCAATGCTGAAGGTGTTGCCACCACTTGGACATCACACTGTGCTTGCACGAGGCGTGAGATCACATGGCAGGCTTTGTAGCATGCGATAGATCCCGTCATGATGAATAAAACTTTAGATTTGGACATTATCAATCAGCCTTACTCCGCCTATATGTGCGGCGACGAAACGACGGTTGTTTAAGTCCGTCACATAATCGACTTTAAATCCTAACGCAGTTAATTTCTCTGAGGCGACAGAGGCCGAAGGACTTTGCGTGATCGCTTTGTAAATTTCTGGTGCACGCTTTCTGTCTTCCGGCGAAAGTCGCGTATTGCGCGAGCTCATCGCCAAGCCATCTTTTTCACGCATTGTCGGAACGGGTACGATCTGAACGTTCATGAAAAAGTTTTTCACCATATCGCGAATCAGCGTGAGTTGTTGATAATCTTTTTCTCCGAAGTAAGCGTGAGTCGCATCGACGATGTTCAGTAATTTCATTACTACAGACAAAACACCATCAAAGTGACCAGGACGATCAGCACCGCAAAGAAGTTTTGAGAACTCATTCTCAATCACTTTGAAACGGTAGCCGTCTGGATACATTTCATCGTAAATCGGGTAGAAGATCACATCGACGGCATTGTTCTCAGCCATTTTAAGATCGGCATCCCAAGTCTTAGGATACTTCGCGAGATCATTGGGATCATTGAACTGAGTGGGATTAACAAAAATAGAAAGTACGACGACATCATTGTTCGCGCGAGCTTGTTTTAACAACTGTTCATGACCTTCGTGAAGTGCGCCCATCGTTGGTACAAAACCAACGGTGCCCTTCACGTTCTTGCGCCATTTCTTTAATTCTAAGGGAGAGCGAATGACTTGGGTCATGAGTAGCTCTCTTTCTCTGAAGGAAAGACTTGGCCTTTCACTTCCTTGTCGTATTGATTGAAAGCATTTTTGATTACGTCAAAACCGTTTTCAAAAGTTTTAACAAATTTCGGTTTGAAGTCAGCGTTCATGCCGAGCATGTCTTGCAGAACCAAAACCTGTCCGTCCGTATCGGCACCAGCGCCAATTCCGATCGTTGGAATTTCAAGTGCTTCCGTGATTTCTTTAGCTAAAGCAGATGGGACAGCTTCCAGTACGATGCAGAAACAACCGGCTTCTTGCATTGCTAAAGCGTGCTCTTTAATTTTCTTTTGAGATTTCGCATCACGACCCTGAACTTTGAATCCGCCCAGTTGATTAACCGATTGCGGTGTCAAACCCAAGTGACCCATCACTGGAACTCCTGAATCCACGATATGGCGGATCAGTTCCAAGTTACCAGCGGCGCCTTCGATTTTTACTGCGTGCGCGCCTGCCTTCATAAGTTTCTCAACGCAGGTCATGTTCGCCGTCAAACCTTTGCGATTCCCCATGAAGGGAATGTCAGCCACAACAAATTTATCACCAGCACCACGAACAACTGCCGCCGTGTGCGCTGCCATTAAATTTGTCGAAACATTCAAGGTCGTTTTCATTCCGTGCATCGTCATGCCTAATGAATCTCCGACAAGGATGCAATCTACGTTCGATGCCGCAACGATTTTAGCAAAGCTATAATCATAACAAGTGATCATCGAGATTTTTTCTTTTTTAGACTTCATTGTTTGGAAATCGAGGATGGTTTTCATGCTGGCCTCACTTTCTTGGATATTCGGGCCAATAAGCCGCTAGAAATGCAGTATAGATTTTTTCTTCGTCAGTTCCGTGCAACGCTTTGAGATTCGCTTCAACAGTTTCAACATCCTTGCGCGCAAGCGGGCCAGTTAAGGCGGCTTCTTTTAAAAGAACTGCGTTCGCGAGAATTTTTTCTGAATACATTGTGGCTGCTTCTGAAGGGATTCCCAACTCGTGCAAACCGGTAATCATTTTTGAAGTCAGCAACGTCACAAAGTTTCCGCCCATCACACACAAGGCGTGATAAAGCGCTTTTTTATCAGCAGGCAAATAACTAAATGGGTTCGGTAAACCCGCAGGAAATATTTTTGAAACGTCTTCAGTACCAGTGATTGTGAAATGGATTTTCTCGTAAAACTCGAGCGGGTAGAGTCCCGGACCAAACGTCATCAAAGGATGAGCTGAGATCATGCCATCAATATTTCGAGAACCCGAAAAGTGCACGACGACTTTGTCACGACCTTCAAGATGTTTGCGATAGAAGTTTTCAAGTGCATCATCGCTGATCGCGAGTAAGATGTGACTTGCTTCCTGAACTTTGGCTCGCAGCAAATGCGGATCTTGAGCGCGGTCCCAAGTGGTGTACGGAATTTTTAAAAGAGAAAAATAGTGCGTGAGGTGTCGGGCGACGTGGCCTGAACCAATAATGAGATATAGAACTTTAGAAAAAGTATTCGTCGCCTTCATATTTGTCGGTACCTGTCGTTTAAAAGATCAAGTCCTCTGTAATGCTCGCAACTTAACACAATTTTATCAGAAAACAAACGCCCTTGCCATGTCGGGTCGAGGGTGCTATTCGCAAAGACCTAAGGATAGGTAAATATATGAAATACTTGTATTGGGTCTTTGCGGCTCTGCTTGTTGCAGGAGGAATTTACATCACAGTGGTGGTTTCAGACACACCTCAATCCGTCCCTAAGATCAAGTTCACGCAAGTTCAATATCCTGAGGAGCTCGGTCAGCAAATCTTTGAAACTTTGAAAGAAGAAATCAAAGCTGCTCCCGTTGTGCTTTTAGGCGTAATCCCAAATCAAATTGAAGATATTGAAATGTGGAAAGGCTTTTTGGAAGCTAACCAAGCGCCGGGTTCAAGATACGATGTGATCGTTGTTGAGCCGATGCTTCCTTATGTTGAGTTATTGAACTCAAACATGCGCATTGATGTGAAAGAAGAGATGGCGCGATTTGTAGAGGGCGTGAAGAACGCACGTGCGCAGGGTCTGCGAGTTGCAGTGATCACTGCATCGATTTATTCCTCTCAGTTAATTCCAAGAAATCCTGCTGATCGTTTGAAAAAAGAATTCAATTTTGATTTTGTGAGTTTTTCCGTAACCAAGTTTCCTGTCACTGATGAGCAAGAAAAAGTCTTTGAGCCATTTTGTGCAAAAGAAGAAAGTCGTGATATCAATGGCACGGGTGCACTTGGCTGTATGATTCGTCAAGTTGCCGTGAAAACACGTCGTAAGAAATTTGAACCTAATAAGTTCTCGGCGCTCATGGAACAAGTTACTCCCACTGATTATTTGATCTTGCTGAATAAGAACTAGACCGAAAAGTACTAAGGGGAGTTTACAAGCTGTCAGATGACAGCTAAGGTAACCTTATGAAGAGGATTCAATTATCCGTTCTCGCACTTTTAGTAGTCGCTTCTTTCAAAACTCACGCAGCCCCAGATTCGGTCTGCGTTGAAGTTGGCCCACTCGATCGTATTATCTGTCCTTCGAAATCATTGGACGTATCAGGTCCACATATCACGCGCTCCGTGAAGTATTCTGTGCCTGCAGGGAAGGCGCCACACGGTGGATGGCCTACTGTCGTGATCTATCAAGGCAGCTTTTTCCCCGTAGAGTTCACGCGTAACAACCTTGCGCCATTTGGTGGCTATAACGAAGTTCGATTGATCGAAGCTTTGTTGAATAAAGGTTTTGCTGTTGTGGCGCCACCGGCGATCGCGGGACTTTATTGGATGACGAATTTGACGGGGATTGATTACAACACTTCGGAAGATTTTTATTTTATACAGTCGATGCTGGAGGAAATGGAAAAGGGTGGCTTTGGTAAGCTGAACATGAATCGCCTGTATGCTACGGGTATTTCTAGTGGTGGCTATCACACGAGCCGGATGGCTGTGAGTTTCCCTGGTGTGTTTAAAGCTCTCGCAGTGGAATCAGCATCTTACGCAACTTGCGGTGGCCCATTGTGTGCGTTGCCGAAGATTTCGCGCCAGCATCCGCCAACACTTTTTCTGCACGGGGAAAAAGATATCGTCGTCCCTGTCGGAACGATGTTGCCTTATTTTGAAGAGTTAAAAGAGTCGGGAGTCGACACGGAAGCGTTCATCGATCAAGAGGCGCGACACCAATGGTTAGATGCCGCGCCTGAACTTATTACCGAATGGTTTTCAAATCACTGATTCTGATTTTCGATCAGAGTCGCTTTATAATCAGCAAGCTCTTGCTCGAGTTTCGATAAATCTTTTTGTAGTCTGCGTGCTTCAGCTATTTCAGCCACTTCTGACTTACCAAGATCTTCGGATTTGGCAGTTTCATCGTAAGCCTTTTTTCCAAAGTACAAACTTAAAGCGCCGATCACAGCTGTCGCCGTTGTCGCTTCAAATTGTTGACCGTTCTTTTTCAAAACGGGAATTTTACTCGCCAGCAAAATCGTTGAAATACCACTGACTGCAGTTGCAATCGAAGCTTTCAATGATGAGCTTGCTGCTTCCATGCGTAAAGTTCTCGTTTGTTTGATTTCATTTTTGATGATTTCTAAGTCTTCGCGAACTTCATCAATTTGTTCAATCAAACCTTGTTCAAGCGCCTGACGCTGTATTTGAGTCATGGAATTCACTCGAGCTACGCGATCACTCTCTGCAAGAGCGATCGAGTTAGCTGCAACCATGATAGCAACGGACGAAAGAATGAGCTTTTTCATTTTTTATTCCTTTGGCGATAGATCGCTGATTGTTTGGAGTTCTACTCCAAGTAAATTGATTTCTTCGATCGCTTTGTCGATTTTTGTTTCAATTTCGTTCATTGTTGCACTGGCTTTCACGGCTTGACCGCCTTTAACCAAGCCGTAAGAACCTGAGGCAATCACTGACAAAGTTGTTAATGCTTCAACTGCAAGTTGTGATTTTGATTTCACTGTTTTCACACGGTGGAAAGAGAAGTATTTAATACCGCCCGTAACCAAAGCACCCAAAGTTGCAAGCTGAGCTTTGAAAGCGGCGTCGTCACGATAGTCATTCGCGCGTTTCAATTGTGTTTTCAAAACTTCCAAGCCTTGCTTGTAAGAAGTGACTTCATCAAGAACTGTCAGGCGATAGGCTTGACGATCTTCATTTGTCATCGCCGCTACTTTCAACACACGATCAACTTCATTTTGATTCATCTTTTTATCACTTTGTGCAAATGCTACTGAGTTCAATGTCATTGCCAAAGCTAGTGTTGTGACGATTGTCTTTTTCATAGGTCTCTCTCCCTTGTTAAAAATTAATTCTGTTCTAATTGTTTTTTTAAAGTAGCTAAGTTGCCTTGAACGCCAAGGATTTCTGCTTGGAGATCATCGATCTTTTGATTGTCCAAATACGCGTCATGAGCATTTTCCGCAGTGGATAAAGCAGTGACCGCTGTTAGGACTCCAAAAAGATTGGCTGTTGCAATTCGTGCTGCAGGATTCGTTTTTTTAATATTTAAAGTTAAAATAATTCCCATTGCCGCCGACACCGAAGTGACTGATGCACCCAAGATCGCCGCTTTCTTTTTTGTATCGTGCGAAGAGCGCAGGCTATCTAGCGAATTTGTTAAATCGCGCAGCTTTTGTTCTGCTTCCGAAATGTCGTCGACCGTGCTTTTGCGAAGTTCTGCGCGTTGTTCTTCTGTCGATTGCTCGATTTTTTCAACACGACTTTCCGCCGCGAATACTGTCGCGGGGAGTGCAATCGTCAATGCCAAGAACCTCTTAAGGAGCTTTTTCATTTTTCGCCTCGTCGTCTGTTAATTTTATTCCGTAGTCTTTATAAGAAATTTTAATAATTTCGCGTAGCTCTTCGTCAGATGGCTTTTCGCCATATTCGTTGATGAAGCGCTCATACATGAGCGTGAAACTTTTGTGAACGGCGTCTCTCACAAGCTCATTGAGCCCATCACTGATTCCGCTAATTTGTTTTTCGTAAGCTGACACAGTCTCTTGGATGCGTTTTTGTTCTGCTTCTGCCATCGCTTTTTCAATTTGTTCTTTTGCTTCTTTTTGATCTTCATCCCAATTCGCGACCGTTAAGTAGACGCCCGCGATCAAAAGGATTTTGATCCACGCTGTTTTAAGATGATTGTAGCGCTCAAGTTGGCTTTGTCCTTTCGGACGAAGCAAGCTTTGTTCATAGAGGTATTTGTTGATGGCTTCTTCGTGCTTTTTCGGCTGACGAATCCACGCTTCCAGCATGTCTGCAGTAACCTTGGTGTCTCGGAGATCAAAAGCGGGGAATGATAGCAATTTGCCTGCGATGGCTAAAGATTTTCTGATTGCGAATTTTACTTTCGCACCGTAGCTGACGTTGTCGCGCATGCCCGTCATTTCGGCGAATGCATCAAGACCTTCCAGCGTAACTTTCTCTTGCCACATGCGCGTCAGCAGTTTTTCTGCTCGTTGATCTTTGTTCAGTTGAATATAATCTTTTAATGGCAAACGTTTGCCGATTGAAAGAGTGAAGTGCTCTTGCACCCACTCCTCAAGATATTGATCACCACGGAGCAGTGCTTTCTCCAGGGATTTATCATGACGAGAAATACGGTAATCACGAACCGCGCGAGCCGCCAGCTGCGTTTTCGATAAAAACACAGCCTCACAGCGAAGTGCCGGCGCCGCCACTGCATTAGTAGCGAAGGTTAGTGATAGTACAAAAATCAGCGCATTTCTCATTCAATAGTTCCTAACGGATTTCTCCATTGAATTAGAAAAGCAAAGACCGAACTCAAAAAAAAACGGCTATATCCAATATAGCCGTTTTAAACCGTCTCATTCTGAGACTTGCCAATTTTCGTTTTACAGATAGCTAGATGCTGCCAGCTCCAACTTGTTTTTCGAGTTCAACGATTTTAGCCGTCATTTTTGTAGCCATATCGCGAAGTTCGAGAACTTCTTGTTGAGAATTATATGTATTTTCGATTTGTTTAATCGTTTGGTAAGCACTGTATAGGTAAGCTACGTCAGCTGTGATTGTCGCAAGGAGCATTCCCTGTCCATTACCATTCTTGCGAATAACTTCTACTGATTTTTTCTTCACGAAAGTAATACCGATAGTAATCGCAGCAGAGATAAGGACGCCACCAGCTTGGAAGTTGCGCATGCCGATCGCCTCATCGAGGTTCTTCATGATGCCTTCAAGGTTTTCACGAGCGTCCTTAAGGTCTGCAAGGAGTTCAGCGCGAGTTGCGCCTCGCTCATCAGCGGTTTGATTCTCGATATTCGTTACGCGACTTGAATTCGCTGTTGCAATCGAATTAGCGCCCATCAATAAAGCCAAGCCAATCAAAACTGATCTCTTCATAAAGTAACTCCCTTTTTAATAAGCGAGTCTTAATGCAAGTTCAGTTCGCACCCAGTAGTGCCCTAAAATCTAAAAGAAACATCTAAAAGTAATCAATGAGCCGTGAATTGGCAGCGACGAAGAGAAAAAGGCGAAAAAAAAGGAGCCCGCTGGGCTCCTTTTTTTCGCTTTATAGCTCGTGAGACAATGGTCTTCTTGGGGCGCGGAAGTAGGTTCTTGGAGATAGTTCCAAGAGGTCCGGCAACTGCTTCATGTAGACGCACGCGTAACGATCGAGTTGGTAAGCGAAGTAAGATTCTTCGTTACCTGAACGCATCAGCTGACCCCAGTTTTGGTTGTACAAAGACTGTTGTTTTTTGATGAGCTGACTGATTTGCGTATCGATCTCTGAAATTTGTTTTTGCAGAGAATCGATTTGCGTGTCGTTCACATCAGCGTGTTTCTCGATACGTTTTGTCATGAGCTCAGTGAGTTCGTCTTCAAACGGCTCTTTTCTTTTCATCAAGACTTCAATTTCTTGATTGATCGGCTCAGCTTTATTGTTGTTCGTAATCTCTTCATCGAGTTCTTCGATGACCATCGCGGTTCTCCAGTTACAATCCTTTTTCAAACGAAGGATGTCGCCGTAGATGTGGTCACCGATGTAAAGGATGTCATCACCTTGAAGATCAAGATCTTTAGTGAACTTCTTAGCGCCGCCACCTTGATAGATACCCGGAGTCAACTTGCCTTCAACGTTCGTCATCGAACCGTCATCAGGATTAACGCGTAGATATTTACCATCGTCATAGAAGAACTTTGGCTTTTGCGCGAACGTGATCACGAACTCAAAAAGATCTTTCCAAGAAGCATATTCTTTTAAGAATGGTGTGATCGCATAGTCCAAAAGCAATTTGGTATAATGGAAATCAGAGTTGGTAAGTACGAAAATCTTTTTACCATGACGACGATACTTTTCAAGACCAGCAACCAAACCCGGATCTTTGATGATGTAGTGATCCAAATTTTTTTTCACAACTTCTTTCAAAGAACCATCGCGGTGAGCTTCATCCAAAGCATCTAACACGTCGTCAGCAATGACAGAGTATTCAGGATATTTATTCGCGGTGTCTGTGTCTTTCAACTCAACGATCTGTGCGATCAAGTTCGCAAGCGAAAGCGAGAATGAAGTATCAACGGCCAAATAGTCGTTGTTCGACAAATCGATGTAAGTTGATTTGTACAATTTTTGGTGAGCCTTAAAATCTAATGGCTTCAAACCATGGAAAGAAGCACGGATCGCAGTGTAGCGATTCAACTTCAAAAGATTTCCCATTTTTCTGTCGATCACAAGACCGCGAACAGAAAAGTTGTAGTCGAAAACAAGCTTACGCAAAGTTTCAGGGTAGCCTTTTCCTTTGATCAATTTGTCGATCATCGTCGTGTGTGAAAGGCGTTCAAAGTTTTCAGAGTTATAACGGATCAACGTATGATCCATATCAACGCCGATATAACGGATTTTTTTTAAGTTCAAAGTTCTGTTTACAAATACTTTTCCAGGCATTTTCTAATTTATCTTTCAGTAGGAAGTTGCAAATTGTTCCACATCATCATCCCGCCCATCATGTTATAGACTTCCTTATAACCATTCATGAGAGCAAAAGCCGTTGCACGAGCAGAGCGTCCACCAGCAAGGCAAACGAAAACGACAGTTTTATCTTTGGAGATTTTATTTAAATTATCAGGAAGAGTGTCGAGCACGATCAATTCAGCACCAGGGATATGACCAAGCTCGCCCGTGTATTCATCGGGCTGACGAACATCGACGATCACAACATTTCCAGCCTTCTGAGCGAGCTCAGTCGGATGAATATCGTAAACGCCATCAAAATTTGGATTTTCGATTTTTGAGTCAAATTGTTCGAAAGTAGTAGGCACGGGGCCCTCCTGTTAATCAAGAGAGCCAGTCTATCACCTGCCGTGCCTTTCAGCAAGAAGGGTTCCTACCAGATCTGAACGCGCTCAGTTTCAGGTAAAACCATTTTGTCCCCAGGCTTACAGCTAAACGCTTCAGCAAAGGCTGGCTGGTGCTTCACTTGCTCGTTAATACGAGAGATGCCATCCGCGTGCGGATCCATCTTTTTCAAGTAAGTTTCAAAATCAGGACGTACCACTCTGCACCATAGTCGGCCATAAGCGACAAAGAACTTCTGTTTATCCTCAACAGATCCTTTACCGCCCGGGAAAGCCGCTTTGTAAGCGAAAGTCAGGCCGTTCAAGTCGGCTGAGTTTTCACCCAAAGTGAGTTTTCCATTCAAACCAGCAGCTTCAAATTGTTTAACCAATTTTTCACCGCGAGCTTGGAATTGTGTGACGTCTTTTTCTGGCATCCAAGCTTTAAGGCGGCCAGTGAAGTCGTATTTCGCGCCTTGGTCGTCGATACCGTGACCTAATTCATGACCAACTACAGATCCTACTGCGCCTAAGTTTTCAATAAGAGTGCCGTCAGCAACGTAGAACGGATATTGCAAAATACCCATTGGCATCACGAATTTATTTTCGCGAGGCGAGTAGTAAGCATTCACAGTCAATGGTCCCATGCCCCATGCATCTTGGTTCGCTGGCTCGCGAACTTCTTTCATGCCTTTTTCCCATTGAGCTTCAGTGATTGTTTTTTGGTTCAACACATATTGCGTCGGAGAGTATTTACGTTGAGGAACGAAATCCCACTCGCGATCGTTGTGCGGTTTCACAAGTTGCAAACGAGCTTTTTCCATTTTCAAGATCGCACCTTTGCGACCCTCTTTAGAAAGCCATTTGTTTTCTTTCATACCTTCGATAATCGAAGAGCGAACTGTTTCAGCAACCGCGATAACTTTTTTCTCGTCGAAATTTGGGAAAAGTTTATCGATCAAAGCAGCATCGATTTCTTTTTCAAAGAAACCTTCAGCCTCTTGAGTACAACGCTCCTGAATTGGCGGACGTTGTGTTGGACCACCGAAATATTTTTTATTGAAATCAAAACGTTTTTTGAAAACTTGTGGGTAGCCTTCGTCAAGAATACCTTTTAAAGAGGAGTAAAGGATGTAGTCCTTCCAAACCTGCAAAGGAATCGAGTTGATGTTTTTGTCGATGAACTCAAAACCTTCAGGAATTGTCACAGAGATGCGCAAATCTTTAGGTAGGTAAGCCCAAATAATTTCAGACTGAAGATGTGGGAACTTAGCAGTGAACTCTTTTTGAGAGATATCAGTTTTTTTGCTCCAACGTTCACGCTGTTCAGCTTTACGCGGGAAAGTTTTGATGTACTCAAATTGCATGGCTAACAAATCGTCAGCGCGTTTTTGTGCGTCAGCAGCTGTGATTTTAGGTTCAATGCTTTTAAAGAATGTCGCTAAGACAGCTTTATAATCTTTAACAAGATCCGCTTTTTCATAGTAATCATGATCAGGAATCAACATCAAATTGCTGCCAAGGAAACCGTCGATCACGCTTGGGTTATCAACGTTTTGAACGGCGCCAAAACCATAAAGTCCGCCCAAGGATTTAGGCATAGTGTTGTTCGTCCATGCGATCAACTCTTCTGGAGTTTTGATAGCATTGATTTCGCCAACAAGTTCTTTCACGAAAGCTTTTTCATCTGTCGCGCGAGCTTTTGTGTTCATGCATGATTTGTAAACGTCTTGAATTTGTTGCGTACGTGCATCTAAGCCAGTGGCTTTATCAAGATTCGCCATGAACTTCTTTTTATCTTCAAGCAAGCGCTCAGCCGAATCCGAGAATGCGAAACCGTGCATGCGGCGATCTGGGCGAAGAACGAATGAAGCTTCGACTTCAGAACAAACGTAGTCATGGAAATCATTGCAGGCGTTTCCCTTAAGATTAAGTGGGAATTCGCGTTTTGCAGGAATTTCTGAAGTAGGAGCGGCGCCCGGCTTACGAGATTTCGTTTTCTCTTTTTCTTTAGCAATTGCCGACTGACCAGCCGACATCAAGACTAAAGCTGCCATTGGTAAAACAAAGCTGAGTTTCATTTGAGTCCTTTCGCTTGAAAATACAACCACTCAAGTATTGCGCTGTGCTTTGGCTATTGGCAAGTCGCAAGAGCGCTGGCATGATCCAGTTTCCATGTCGATTCAAACACCTGAACTTTCATCTGAACAAGCCGCAGCATTGGAGCTTCTACGCTCTGGTGAGAACGTCTTTTTGACGGGTGGTGCAGGCAGTGGGAAAAGTTATCTCGTTCGCCACTACATGAAGGAAATCGACACCGCAGAAATGCCTATCCTTGCTAGTACAGGTGCTGCAGCAGTTTTATTGGGCGGCAGAACTTTCCATAGTTTTTTTGGCTTAGGCATTATGGAAGGTGGTCCAGACGCGGCGTATGAACGTGCTTCGAAGGACAATAGACTTTTGGCGAGAATCAGAAAAGTCGAAGGTGTGATCATTGATGAAATTTCGATGATTCCTGGACAGGCGTTGATGATCGCCGAAGCGCTCGCGCAAAAAGCGCGTAACTCAACATTACCGTGGGGAGGCATGCGAATTATTTGCGTCGGCGATTTTGCGCAGTTGCCACCAGTCACAAGAACAGGTCCGCGCGACTGGTGTTTCCTTAATAATGTTTGGACAAACACGGGTTTTCAAACCGTGATGATGTCGCACAATCAGCGTGTGCAAGATAATCAATTTCTTGATGTGTTAAGTGAAATTCGACACGGTATCATCAGCGAAAAAGTTAAAGACTTTATGAATGATCACTTGAAAGTTCATGACGAAGATCATCCGGGAACAAGACTTTTCCCTCGTAAAGTAAATTCAGAAAAATTCAATCAGCTTAAGCTTGATGAAATCGCCGAAGAAGAAGTGGTCATCGATTCCATTTACTTCGGAACTGAAAAACACATTGAAATTCTGATGAAGAATGCGCCAGTTCCTTTGAAGCTGACATTGAAAGTCGGCTGCCGAGTTATCTTTTTGCAAAATGATCCAACAAAACGTTGGGTCAACGGTACTCGCGGAACAATCACAGATATTTCAGTTGATAAGATTGTTGTTAAAAAAGACAACGGTCGCGAAGTGCAAGTCGATAAGACTTCATTCAGTATGCAAGATGCTGAAGGCAATGTCGTGGCGAGCTGTATTCAATTTCCGTTAGCACTGGCTTACGCAACGACGATCCATAAATCCCAAGGTGCCACTCTCGATGATTTGTGGTGTGACTTGAGTTCATTGTGGGAACCAGGGCAAGCGTATGTAGCGTTGAGCCGACTGCGCGATTCTAGCGGTTTACATTTGATCGGTTGGAATCCTCGCGCTGTTATCGTGGACCCGCGCGTTTTGGATTTTTATCGCCGCATTAAGTAGCCGTTAAGAGTCAGGTTGACTTGTCCGGGGTCGAACTGTTTAGCTTCTTAAATGGAAAATAATTATTTAGCTGGTTTTGGAAATCACTTTTCTTCAGAAGCTCAACCTGGGGCATTACCTCTTAATCAAAACTCTCCACAAAAAGCACCGTCGGGACTTTACCCTGAACAACTCAGTGGTTCTGCTTTCACTGTTCCGCGTGCGCATAATTTGGCGACTTGGCTTTATCGCATTCGCCCTTCAGTCATGCATAAGGCGTTTAAGCCGATGAAGGATCTGACTCGTCAGACTTTCTTAACACCTGATCATATCAATCCGAATCAGATGCGCTGGAATCCAATGCCAGTATCAGATAATAAAAAACAAAACTTCGTCGAAGGTATTCGAACTGTTTGTGGTAACGGTGGTCCACACACTCACAATGGTTTGTTCGTTCATCTTTATTCATTCAATGAAGGTATGGGCACAAAGTACTTCATGAATGCGGATGGGGATTTTTTATTCGTAGCTCAATCGGGAAAAGTTCAGATTAAAACTGAATTGGGTATTATGGGAATTGAGCCAGGTGAAATCGCCGTTGTACCGCGTGGAATGAAATTCCAAGTGAATCCAATTGGTGTTGGAACGTGCACTGGTTATGTTGGTGAAAACTTTGGTTCACCATTTAGACTTCCAGACTTGGGAGTTATCGGTGCAAATGGATTAGCTCACGCTCGTCATTTCTTAACTCCAGTTGCCGCTTATGAAAACTTAGAAGGCAAGTTTGAGTTGATCGGAAAGTTCTCAGGCGAACTTTGGGTTTCTGAACTGGGTCATTCACCACTGGATGTGGTTGCATGGCACGGCAACTATGTTCCATTCAAATATGACTTAAGAAAATTCAACACAATCAACACAGTTAGCTTCGATCATCCAGATCCTTCGATTTTTACGGTGTTAACTTCGCCAAGTGACACACTAGGAGTCGCGAATGTCGACTTTGCGATCTTCCCACCACGTTGGATGGTTGCCGAGAACACATTCCGTCCGCCCTACTTCCATCGCAATTGTATGAGCGAATACATGGGACTTGTGTACGGGGAGTATGATGCGAAAACCGCAGGAGGCTTCAGACCTGGTGGTGGCAGTTTGCATAACTTCTATTCTGCACACGGACCTGACGTTGAGAGCTTTGAAAAAGCAAGTGCGGTCGAACTGAAACCAGCAAAGATCGACAACACGATGGCGTTTATGTTTGAGTCTCGGTCTCCATACAAGTTGACTGAGTTTGCGAGTGAGAAAGGTTTCTTGCAGGAAGATTACCAAGATTGCTGGCAAGGATTTAAAAAACACTTCAAAGCTTAGTGTATATTTCGGGCCCCTATATTATACTAACCGCGTGAACTCCACGCGGTTTCTTTTTTTGATTCTGTTCGTTTTTGCAAATAGCGCTCATGCCAAATCTTGGAAAGTGCCCGCTCTGTATTGGAGTATGAAAATCGAAGGCCAAGTTGCCATGCGCGCAGGCTTTGAAGAAGAGATCGCAGCTTTCAATAAAAAATCGAAAGACCAAATTGAAATCATTCCGTTTGTTGCTGGTGAAGGTCGCAAGGGAATTTTAAATCAAGTCACACAAATGGAAGAGGCCCTCGGCAAAAATCCAGATGTCATTGTCATTCAGCCGACTGACAATTCAGCACTTGCAAGAGGTTTACAGGAAGCGAATAAAAAGAAAGTTCCTGTCATCGCTTATGATCAATACATTGTAAACGGTGATCTGACTTATTTTCTGACGAGCGATAATTTTCAAGCAGGACGCGATAACGGCAATCACATCGACAGCATTTTCCCGCGCGACAAAAAATTGAATATAGTAGTTTTTGAATATCCGAAAGTTTCTTCGACAACAGATCGCGTGGATGGTTTCTTTGAAGCGCTGAGAGAAAAATCACGACGCTTTGATGTTTTAAAACGTTATCAAGCTGTTGATCCCATATCGGGTTCAGTTGCGGCGAAGCGGTTCATGAAGGATTTTCCTCGTCAAGACAGTGTTGATATCATATTGACCGTAAATGATGGTGGCGGACTGACAATCGTAAAAAATCTGTGGGACCGAAAACGCCGTAAACTTGTTCATGCAACATTCGATGGTGATCCACTTTCTGTAGAGAATATTAAAAACAAAAAACTTACTGTGATCGACTCGGCCCAATTCTGTGCCGAACTTGGCAGAGAAACTGCGCGGGCTCTGATTGCACATTTGAGTGGGCAGAAGTGGCCTGAAAAAAAATTGGTGCCGACGTTTCCAGTAACCTTGCGCACTTTAAAAGCCTTTCCCGGTTGGATGGGTAAACCGATTGCAAGAGTGCCAGAGCAAAGTGTTGAAAAGCTAGAGCCTATCGTTTTGCCATCAGCAAAAGATCTGGGGCAAAATCGTTTGATAATTACAATCGGCATAGCTCCACTATGTCCATACATCTGTGAGAGGGCTCCAGGCGTTTGGAGCGGTTATGTCTATGATATTTTAAAAACCGTTGGAGATAAAAGAGGCTTCAACTTAGAAATTGAAAGCATCCCGAATAATCGCCTCGTAGATTATTTAAAGCAACGCAAGGTTGATTATATCATCGCCCCGGTGGACTTAGTTCGGTACATGGACAGTGTTAGTATAGTCGGCCCTACGTTGGGTGTGAATTCTATGGCAGCATTGGTTTCACCTGAATTTAAAGAAAATTTGATTGATGAAGAATTCGTAAAAAATAAAAAAATAGTGTTCGCGGATCTGGGTATTGAGTTGCAGTCGTTGAATGAAGTCATGCCGCCCGAGAAAATATCGAAGCTTTCTGGCTTCGATGCCGTTGATCGGATGATCAATATGATTGGTGATCGACGTGTTGATTTAGCGATCGGGGACTTCAATGTTTTGCGCTATAATTTGTCTCGTAAACCAAGTGCAAATTTGCAACTGTTGCCCACGTCTTTAGCGGGCTTTGACCCATTGATTTTGGCAACGATGCCTCGAAAAGGCCAGCCCGAGTATCTATCCATATTTCTCAATGATTGGATGGCTGAAGCACGTGCAGATAAGTCGCTCGATAAGATCCTCAAGAAGTATAACTTGAAAGACTGGCGCATCATAAACTAAGATCCTTTTGTTGGAGGATCGTATGTCTCAAATCACAGCGCAAAACCCTATCGGATTGATGGGTGTTGATTTTATTGAATACTCCGGACCTGAAGCGCAATTTTTCGAAAAACTATTTAAGCGTTATGCATTCAAAGAAGTGGGAACTGTTCACGGCAAGAACATTAAACTTTATCGCCAAGGCGACATTAACTACATCATCAACTGTGAACCCCAAACGTTCGCCACTGAATTTGCAAAACTGCATGGCCCTTGTATTTGTGCGACAGGCTTCCGAGTAGAAAACGCAGAACATGCGTTTTCTACCGCCGTAGCTCGTGGAGCGAAGGCGTATGATGGCAATGACCATCAAAAAGGTGCGACACCATTTCCAGCGATTTTCGGAATCGGTGATTCGCTGATCTATTTCATGGATCAGAAAAACCAAGACAAATTGTACAATGAAATCTTTGCGGTTCTGCCAGAAGATAAAGCGCCTGTCGGTGCAGGCTTCACAGCGATTGATCACTTCACTAACAATGTTCCGCAAGGTGAAATGGATAAATGGTGTGAGTTCTATACGAAAATTTTAAATTTTAGAGAAGCGCGCTTCTTTGATATCCGTGGTGCAAAAACTGGATTGCTTTCAAAAGTCATGCGCTCTCCATGTGGAAAGTTTTCTGTTCCCATCAATGAACCGACTGAGTCGAAGTCGCAAATTCAAGAGTACTTGGATGAATATAAAGGTTCGGGCATTCAGCACGTAGCACTTTTGACCAACGACATCGTTTCGTCTTTAGAATCACTGAAAAACAGCGAAATACAATTTCTCACTCCACCTCCTCATTCATATTATGAGATGTTGCCGGACCGTGTGCCCAGCGTGAGCGAAGATCTGCCAACTTTGGAAAAAAATGCGATCTTGGTAGACGGTGATGAGCACGGTTACTTGTTACAGATTTTTACTAAAAATAATATCGGTCCGATTTTCTATGAAGTGATTCAAAGAAAAGGTCACGACGGTTTTGGTGATGGCAATTTCCAAGCACTTTTTGATGCGATTGAGCGTGATCAAAAAGAGCGTGGATACTTAAGTTAGTAGAACTTCGACTTTGTCGGGGTAGGGGAATTTTAAATGGAAAAAATCAGTACTCTCGCGGTTCCTGCGGTCGGCACTCCAATGAGTCCGAAAGAAGCCATGAGCTTAGCTATCTCAGAAGCTTATAAAGGTGCTGCGGGTGTAAGTCCGAATCCTCTTGTGGGTTCGGTGGTGCTAGATTCAAAAGGTCAGTTTCTTCAATCAGGGTATCACCAAGTTTATGGGGGTCCTCATGCAGAAGTCCACGCGCTTCGTGGATTGTCGAGTGAGCAGCTTCAAGGTGCACATGTTTTTGTGACGCTAGAGCCTTGCGCGCACGAAGGTAAAACGCCTTCATGTGCAAAGATGATTGCAAAATTGCCGGTAAAAAAAGTCAGCTTCGGTCTTGTTGATCCAAATCCACTTGTTGCTGGTCAAGGTGCAGAGATTTTAAAGCAAGCGGGAATTGAAGCAGAAGTTTTTCCCAGCGATGAGGAAATGCATTTACAGTTGCAAGAAGTTTGCGAAGCGTTTTTATGGAACTTCACTAAGAAAAAAGTTTTCGTAGCATTAAAGATGGCCAGCAGTATCGACGGACAAGTCGCTTTGAAAAGCGGTGAGAGTCAATGGATTACGGGGCCTGAGTCACGAGAATATGTTCACTTCTTGCGCGCATCCTACGACGCGGTTTTGGTTGGCCGAGGCACTGTTGAGTTCGACAATCCTTCTTTGAACATTCGTCATCCTTCGATCAATAAGCACAACCGAGTTGTGATCATGGATCCTGAAGCAGAACTTTTGAAAAAATTCGAAACTTTGAATCTTTGTCAGGCACACGATTGCGATAAAGTTTATTGGTGTGTGGCTAAGGATCTTGAGAAAGAAGCAGTTGCTATCGCTTCTGGTTTAACAAAGGCACCGGAATTAATTTTTGTGAAGACAAATGTCGGTGGTGATTTGGATTTGCCAAGTTTGCTGGCGCAACTTTATGAAAAAGGCATCCGTTCCATTCTTGTTGAAGGTGGCGCGATGACGGCAAGTTCATTTGTGAACGAAGGACTTGTGAATCGAATTTATATTTTCCAAGCTCCCATCATCATGGGATCTGGCGGCGCCCGTTCTTGGACGGAAACAGTTCGTATCGCCAAAATGACTGAGAAAATTCATCTCAAACATCCGCGCTATCTGACTTTTGGGAATGATTTTATGATCACGGGGGTTCTATGACGACGGCCGATTATCGCTGGACCAGAGCCCAGGACACGCCTGCGGCCGGAGTTTGTAAAGGTCTTGCCCAGACTTTAGGGATTGAAACCTGGATTGTTCGCGTCATTTGGTTGGTAGCAATTTTATGGTTCGGAACTGGAATCGTGTTTTATTTGATCCTGGCAGTCTGCCTGCCCCGCGTCGATAAGCTGGACCAAGCACTCGATAGCAAGCTCTTAGGCGTTTGTGCTAGAATAGCTAAAAGGTACCACTTCGAGGTCGGAGTGGTGCGAGTGGCAGCAGTCGTCCTTGCGATGACCACTTTCGGAGCTGCACTTTTGCTTTACATCCTTGGATACTTTTTTATTCCAGATGAAAGCGCCTAGTAAGTCGTCAGTATTGGCGCAGGAGTTTTTTTAGTTTTATGGGCGATGGCAGTAGTCGGGGCATAGTAAGTGCCCTAAAAAATGAGTGGGCTCTTCTTTGGGAAGCCTTCTCTGGTGAAAATGAAGAAGCTAACACCAAATCAAACGATGCTTTTTGTACTGGTAAACTTGAGGTTTTGACCGTGGCACAGGTCCGCGAGATCACGAAGTCCTTGAGTGAAGGCCGCAAGAAGCTCAATCAAAAGTTAGAAATCCTCAATAAAGAAATCGATTTGAACACGGCAAAGCTTGAGAGTCTTGAGCTTGTTGGTGGTGATAAAGAATCCACGTTAAATCGTATCAATGAGCTGACTGATATCGGTCAGAATTTGACGACCGCTTTAGTGAAGCTAGACGAAAAATTGCGTCTAGCACGCGAGCAAGAAGATGAAGTTGGAGCAGAGGCCTAGGCCTCTGCTGACTCCGACGAAGTCGGAGTGTAGACCTACCGAGTTCGGTTCTGGAACTCTTTCCACTCTTTTAATTTACGAATACTTTGTTGTAGTACCGTTTCAAGAATGACGAGTTCTTTTTTCGTCGGTGTGTTTTGCAAAAGCATACGGCGAAGAACCGTGTAAACGTTGATCTTCTTTTTCGAAAGATCAAAACCCATTTCTTCTACCCAAGTCTTCAAAGTTTTCTCTGGATCAATTCCTGGAATACCTTGTGGAGCACGACGGGCGCCATGACCATCAAGTTCTGTACGATCTCCACCCCAAGCTTTTCTCAAAGAGAAACCCGCAAGCAAAACCGCTTGAGCAAGATTCAAACTCCAGTTCTTACCCCATGTAGGCAAGCACGCGCACATATTGGCGTGTTCAAGGTCTTCACCTGCTAAGCCCCAGTCCTCAGGACCGAAGATCAAGTGAACAACGTAAGCGTCATCACTGGCGATTTGGAATTGTGGAGAGCGTTCTTGAATATCAGTGAGTACTTCATCGATGTCGCGAACTTGGCGACCTTTACCGTCACGGGCAGTGAAAGCGATTTTGATGCTTTCAGGTTCTTTAGCAAAGAACTCATCCCATGAAGTGTAAGTAGTGCGGTTTTGTAAACCCGTTTGCCCAGAAGCTGCTGCTTGTTGCGCGTCGAAAGTGATTTCGCATTTTGGATCGATAAGGATGAGCTTCTCAAAACCCATGTTGCTCATGGCGCGAGAAGTGGCTCCGATATTTCGTTCGTAGATAGTGCGAACCAAGACGATTCGCACTTCAAAAGGTCTTTTCATTATATTTAAGTCCCGAGAAGTTTAAGGCCGTCTTCTATCATTCCTTTAGTTTCCGTGCCTAACTTTTTAAGGGCTTCAAGGTCTGCGTTGAGTTTTTTATATAGAGCAGAACTTGTATTTGGGCTCATTTCGTCTGTTAGCTTTAAAAGCTCCACAGCTTCCAAACGCAATAGCCAGTCATTTGGGAATTCTTTATCGTGAATTGAGATCAGCTTTTCTAATTCACTCTGAAGTTTCGCGCCGCTGACTTTTTGTTCACGTAAGTTTCGCAAAGTTTGATATTGCTGATGCAATTTCAATTCTTTGTCAGAATATTTCGGAGCAGGGACGCGTTTCGCGATGAAATCAACAGTTTCACCATAAGCGATACGATCTGCCGGACCACCGAATACAGAAATAACTTCTGCACCCAAAGCCATATCGAAAGTTCCCCATGATGGATCAAACAAAATTCGGCCTTTGTATTCCGCTTTTGCATTTTCCAAAGTCAGAAGCAAAGTTTTACCGTCCTCAACGAAACGTTTTAAAACTTTACCCGTTACGACAACTCCGGATTCAAATTCCAAACGAGTTTCATGACCTTTTTCAACATTGATGAAAGCCCATTCTGAAGCCGCAATGTCGAAAGAGTTCTTCGCCGGGTATTCTTTTAAGCGGCCAACTGGAGTGCCAAAACCGTGTGCGTGATAACCTTTATCGTGTCCAGGCAGTTCTTTGTCTTTGTAAGACAATTGCGAAGGACCCTGGAATCTTAAGTAAGCGATCTTTCCATCGTCGCCCGTGATGGCTTCAACGATTTGACCAGAAATTTGCAAGCCAGAATCAAGTTCAGCCGTGTTGACTGATTTTGCTTCAATCGCTTTTTGCAAACCTTTAAGTCCGCCAATTTTGAACGCCATTCCATCAGCCATCTCATGCAAAACTTTAACAAGAGTTTTGAAATCAGGAGCAACAAACAATTGTGGTTGTTGTTCAGTGATATCGTATCCTGTCTTAATGCAGTCGACTGTCAGAGGAATTTTTTTAACTTTATCGCTTAAACACATGCGTGATTCGCCAACACTTGAAAGCAAACCAGCACCGAAAATTTTTGGATTTTTAATATCGCCGATCAAACCGTATTCCGCGGTCCACCAGTTCATACGTCCGAGTTCAGTGGCTTCAGAAATGTGGCTCATGCTTTTAGAAACTTGATCCAGCTTTTCTTCTGCGGCTTTGATTTCTTCAGGCGTAGATGTTGCACACTCTTTGATATCTGAAAGGTCACGAATCGCCTCGTACAGATTGAGATCTTCTTGGCTGATGATCGCTTTCTTCGCAACTTGGGCGTAATCTTTCAAATACGCCGCAAATTCTGGATGAATCAAAATCGGTGCATGTCCCGCAGCCTCGTGAACGATGTCGGGCGCTGGAGTGTAAAGCAAGTGATCTAGCGTACGCATATCAGAAGCGATGGGCAAAACGCTCAGCGATTGCAATTCCATGAAGGCAGCCGGTGGAATAAAACCACTAACTGGCAAAGCTCTCCAACCAAATTGCTCAAGCTTTTTGCTGATGTCCTCAATGCGCGGAATACGATCGATTTCAATTCCTGTTTTCACAAGGCCTTGTGAATAACTTTCTTCTGCATGCACAGAAAGGAAGGCTTTCAATTGGCGCAAGATATAGCGCCAAACGGCTTGGTCTACGGGAGTGTATTTTTCGTAGTGTTGCTCAACGATGTATTTACGTAAATGATGCGGTAAAAAATCAATCTCCACAGGTGCAGTCCTTTTAGATCTGCTGATCTGCGTGAGAAAGATAATTTTTCACATAGTCATCAACAGCTTTTTCTAAAGGCCATTTTGCTTTCGACATACCAGCTGCTAACCATTTATCGGTTTTTGCTTCCGTGTAGTACTGATACTGACCACGGATATTTTCTGGCATGTCGATCCACGTGATTTTCATTTCTTTGTTCATTGATTTGAAGACTGCATTTGCAAGATCAAGCCATGTGCGCGGTTGACCAAAGCCCATGTTGTAAACACCATTCGCAGGCTTCTTATCCATCAACTCGGCCATCCAACCCGTGACGTCTTTCACATAGATGAAGTCACGCATGAATTCGCCGTCTTTGTATTCTGGATTTGCAGATTTAAACAATCCCAATGCATTGGTTTCGTTGATTTGATTGTAAGCTTTGAACACGATGCTGGCCATCGGGCCTTTTTCGTATTCATTCGGTCCAAAGACGTTAAAGAATTTCAAACCATACCAGTGTGGGGGAGTTTGAGTTTGTTTAACAGCCCAACGATCGAATAAAACTTTTGATTCTCCGTAAAGATTCAAAGGCTTTAGTTTTTCAGAATCGATTGTGTCGTCAAAACCTAATTCGCCAGCGCCGTATGTTGCGGCACTTGAAGCGTAGATCATTGATTTTTTATTATCACGGCACCATTCAAAAATTCTTTGCGTGTAGTAAGTGTTATTTTCCCACAAGAATTCTTTGTTTGTTTCCGTCGTTGATGAGCATGCACCCATGTGGATGATCCACGTGACTTTTGATTTTGCTTCATCAGTTGCAAGGAACGGCCAAAGATCGTCTTTGTGAAGGAAACGCGAGTACTTGCGTTTTTCCAAAAGATTTCTTTCAATCAAGCCGACTGTGTCGACTGCGATGATGTCTGTGAAACCTTTTTGATTCAGTTCCCAAACCATCACGCTACCAATAAATCCGTTTGCACCAGTTACAATAATCATAGTTAACGAGCCTAGCTCACGAGTGAAAAAATCACAAGGCACGGCACTGCACATCAGCGTGATTTCCCTCGGTGGTTATGTCCTGAACAAGCCTGAAAAAGGTTCCTAAAATAGCACTCAGCTCCAATTAATCGGGTGCTCAGTCGGCACCAACATTGCTCAAGAATGTCACTATTGGGGAGGCGGGGAGTGCTTACTACGCCAAGGTTTTTCACAATTTCATTAGCGATAGCGGCCGTGGGGGTCAGCTTATCTCTGTCACGTATTCAAAGTGACCACTCAAGAGTTAAGTCCACTGAGGACTACTGGGCCGAGACGGGGCTTGGCGCCAGTGCTCTTGAGGATCTGCTTGAAGACAATACGTGCGGAAGCTCTGAGCGTTATTTTTTAGCGTGTGCTAACGCCGTTGTGTCGGTTGCCAATCGCTTCAATCTTGCGGTGGATTTGAACGGACACCTATTTCCACTCGAAAGCTCATTGGTTTTTGATTTAAACTCTGAGAAAAAACAACTCCAACCATGGCGTGACCTATATCAAGCTCACATCGATTCAGCTTTGCGTATTTCATTCGCAAAAATCTGGAGTGAACTGAAAACTCGTCACATCGAGCCGTTCCAGCTGCCCATGATGAGTGGCATGGGTTTGAATAGTTTCATTTCGGTTTTCAGAGATCCACATACTTATCTCATGCCCGTTGCGATGTTTAAAGAAGTCGTATCACGCGCAGACAATCGTTCGACTTCGTTGGGCGTTTTCTTAGGTCGACAAAAAGGTCATTACGTCGCTCGTAAAGTCATGGAAGGTTCACCGGCTGAAAAAGCGGGAATTAAAAAAGGCGATACAATTATGTCGATCAACGGCATGAAAATATCAGGTCTTTTACAGGCCCGCGTGAATGAACTGCTTAAAGGTGAAGTTGGCGAAAAAACAAAAATTCATGTGAAACGTGGTAGCGACATGACTCGTTACACTTTGGTTCGCACTGAAATGATCGTGCCGACAGTTTCAACTCGTGTTCTTGAAGGCATTAAGCCCGTAGGTGTTCTAACAATTAATAAATTCGCGAAAGAGTCTTGTGCTCTGACGAAAGAAGCGATTGTTAATTTGAACAAAGTGGATGTGCGCGGTTTGTTGTTGGATTTGCGTGACAACCCGGGTGGCCAAATGGAAGAGGCTTCATGCATTGCGAGTCTTTTCGTTGGATCTCACAAAAAGATCTTTGAATTGCGTTACCTGGATCCGACTCGTAAATCTGAAGAGTATTATGGTAGCGAAGATAAAATTTTTGATAAACCCGTTGCTGTTCTAGTGAACGCTTCGTCGGCTAGTGCCTCGGAAATCGTTGCAGGCTCATTGCGTGACTTGAATCGCGCAGTTCTTGTTGGTGAGAGAACTTTTGGTAAAGGCTCTTTCCAAGAAGGTGAGCTTTGGAGTCAGAATAAAAAAGTCGCCTTGTTTGAAACTAAAGGCTTTTATTATTTGCCGTCTGGAAGATCTCCACAAATGGAAGGTTTAGATCCGGATGTGAAAGTTTCATTTGATGAAATCATCGTCGGACGTGAAGAGGATCAATTCATTAATCCTCTGCGTGCACCTTTGCTCGATCGTAAGCTTGCAAGTCGTAATTATAATTCTTCAAACTGTCTTGGTATGGAAGAAGATATGAGCGCGGATGATATTCAAATGAATAAAGCACGCCAAGTTCTGTTCTGTAATTCTGGAGTCGCAGGAGTTAGTCAGTGATCACTACCGAATATTTTAAGCACAAGTTCATTCCGGCAAAAAAGAAGTCGGACAAACTCATGATCGTACTTCACGGTCGTGGTGACAGTATCAGACCATTTAAAGCGTTTGATACTGAGTTGAAGATTCCTGAGATGAATTACTTGTTGCTAAATGCTCCACGTAAGTTTTTGGACGGTTATACTTGGTATGGCGAACCGCCTTATCAAAAAAATGGCGTTCTTAAAATTCGGGAAAAGTTGTTTGATCTTTTGAATGATCTTGAAGCCCAAGGTTGGAAGTCAGAGAACATTTTCTTCTTCGGTTTCTCTCAAGGTTGCTTGATCAGTGCTGATATCGGTTTGAACTATCCCAAAAAATTGGGTGGTGTGGTTGGTATTAGCGGCTATTTCAATTTCTATCCACGTTGGAAAGACAATTTATCTGTTCAGGCAAAGTCCACTCCGTGGTTCTTTACGCATGGTCACCAAGATGATGTTCTGCCTTTGGATGAAACCAAATATGGCGTGAATAAACTCAAGTCCGCTGGTCTTAAGGTGGAGTGGGTTGAGATGGAAAAGGACCACGTTCTAAAAGAAGAAGAGTATCCCATTATTAGACGTTGGGTACGCGAGCAGCTTTCGCCTTCAAGAAAAAGAATCCAATAAATTTCCAAACATGATGGCCGTCATGCAGCGATTTTTTCGTCCTCCGAAACGTATGTCGTCAGGTACATACACCAGGAGGTCGATATGGCTGAAAATTTCTTTAAATGGGATCCGGTTCGTTTAACAACACACGTGGATGCCATGGACCGCGAGCACGAAAAACTCATCGCAATCATGAATAGACTCTATGAGAGACACGAAGCGAAAGCTTCGAAAGCTGAACTCAGTACGATTGTGCGAGAGCTCGCTTCATGGACGATCACGCACTTTGATCATGAAGAGAAATTCTTCGACACGCTTCCTTATTCGCAAGCCAATATCCACAAAAAGATCCACAAAGATTTGATCGCGAGATTAACAGATCACAAAGCAGAGTTTGAAAAGACGGGTGTGTTGACGCCGGCGTTCTTTCAATTCTTAAAAACGTGGCTGAGTGCGCACATCATGGGTATCGACGCGAAGTACGGTGCCATCGCGTCCCAGAAGGCGGGTTAGATTGATTCTCTGTTGTCTTGAACTAAGCGAAGGAGCTTAGAGTAAAGATCTTGCTTCACCGCCGGAGCGCCCTGTTTTTCTTTATAGAAGCGAGAAACAGGAACCTCTGGCATTCCGTTTTGTTCGAATACCAAGCGGTCGATGATTTTTTGAATTTGCTCAAGCGGTAAGCCTTTGCGTTTTTCAACTAAGATCTCTTCAACAAGTTCGATCAAGGCATTACCTGTGATGCGTGAAGAGTTTAACTTCGCCGCACGTTGGGAGATACCTTGAAGAATTTGATCAGGGCTGCCTTTACCAGCAGCGACTTCGACCATGTCTTTGTATAGCTCTTGGAAAGCATTGATGTGACGGCGTTGTTTTTCGCCCATGCGAGCATCGCGGCGTTTTGCAAAGCCAGAGATAATCGCTTTATAAAACTTTTGTTCATCCATCACACGATCATTAAATTCAAGTGGGCTTGTCGACAAATACTGCGGCATCAAGCTGAGGATCGCACGCATGTTGTAAAGTGCAGGGTGGTTAACGCCATCAGCGACTTTTTCAGTCGTGCCACTGACTTTTGCACGTTCGAAGAAGTTAAATTCTTTATCGAAGGCATTGAACAGTTTCTTGTGATTCAAAATATTTTCGCGTTGATTTGCATTGAAACCCATACGGTAAAGCAAACGATCAGAACGTTTTTTATCAAATTCCGTATTGAACTTCTCAATCACTTCGTGATTTGCAAACACACGCAATGATTTTTTCTTACCTGTTTTAAGGTAATCAATCATTTGCACAAAAACTTGCACGATCAAACGGGCTTTTTGTTTTTGTTCATTCAAGTTTGTAGAGAATCTTTCAACGTCATCGTAACGATATTTGTCGTGACGAATACCAAACTGACGAACACTGCCGTAGTCGATAATACCCGCATCAGCCAAGACGTTATCGCCATCCCAATCAAGCCACGCAAAGATATAATCGATATCCAGTTTCGCAGTGAAATCTGCAAATGAAGCACAAAGATGATTCATCAATTCATCGTAACGAGCTGTGCCCGTTGCTGTGAATTTCCAAGCTTTGTTTTCAATTTGACGATCAATAAAATAATTAACGGCTGCTTTAAGATCATCTAGGCGTTCTTGTTTCAAATACAAAAACATGTGCGCAGGTCGCAAAAGATTCGGAGCGGCTCTAACGCCGATACCGTAACCTTTACCAAGATCAATAATACAAAGAACACGTTCAGTGCCAAGACCTTGCAAATGCATGATCTCTGCTAGAATCGCAGCGCCTAAAAGCTCATCGATTTCAGCTAAGCCGCAACCATAACCAAATTCAGTGCCGCCGGTTTTCAAAGGACGATTTGCAGAAACCGCACCCGGTGCAAGACAAGTAACGCCAGTACCGCGAGAAGAAATATCCCAAGTGGTGCCTTTATGGCGGAAAGTTCCATTCCAGATACCGCGACCATCACCAGAAGTTTTACCTTGCTTGTTACTGTGCTGGAGCTGCAAGTAACGAGTGGCCATGTATTTATATTCTTTGATTGTCGAGGGATCGATACGACGCTTAGTGAGCTCATCGTATTCATTGATAATTTGAAGAGAGAAAGTTTCGATGAGTTTTTGTTCAAGCTCAGTAGTGAGATGTTCGGGGTGATCAGCGGGGATCAAGCCCATTTCTTTTCCGAGAGCAAAATTGAAGTAAGCGACTTTACCGGCGTTAAGTTTTCTTACTCGATAAGAAACGTATCCGTTAGGAACTGCATCCATCCAAGGATGTTGACCATCAATTTGATCAAAACTCTGATAATACGAATCGTCGTGCCGAGGTTTTTTAGCAGAACTCAATTTCATAGTCATATCGCTTCTACGCTCCTTGTAGAAAAATGAGACACTATCCTATCGGCAAGTTTCGACTGCACTTAAATCATAAGGGATAAAAATCTGTTTACCAATACTGGACTAGTCTAACGCCTACTCCTGAAACGCTTCACCCGTGCGTCTTCGCGGGGCTGCTTAGAGTGGGGTTCCTTCTTAGCTGCTCCTGACTTCGAAGACACGCCATCGTGGCTCGTCCCCGCCGGGCTTCGCCCGGTTCGCGCATCGTGCGCCGGGGAAGGTCTTCTTCGCAAGATCAGCTAAGAAGGAACCCCACTCTAAGCAGCCGCTTCGCCTTTCGGGTAAAGCGTTTCAGGAGTAGGCGTTAGGGCGCGCGATTCTCTCGGGAAAAGTTTTTTATCGCTTAGGTTTATGTGTAGTGAAGTTGGATTGGTGGCGTTGGCGCTTTTTGGGGAAGGTTGGTTATTTTAGCCATTCTGTTGGGTCGGAACAGACTTTCGGTTTGTTTGAGCAGCTTTGGATGTATTTTAAGGGGCGAATATAAGATTCGTCTGCGCATTTATAGTAGATTGAGTTTTTTGCTTTGCAGCCGGGAAAGATGATCGCTCGAAAGTGTGCTGGGTACAGCAAAGAGTTGGGAGTTTTTGCTGATGGTCTGACTCCTAAAAGAATTTGTTGTATAGGTTTAGCGGCCATCATCATGCCTGTCCCTAGTCTTGTGATTGCAAACATGCTCTTGAGGGATTCTGGTGATCCCGAACCATACATAACGTGCAATTTATAATCTGGTGGACACGTGGATTGGCCTTCGAATTGCGATTGTGGATATGTCTGGCATCCTTCCGGCTTTGTGCACATGCAGGACATAATATAGCCACTGGGGCCGTCTCGGCTCGTAGAACTTGAGTCGGACATAATTGAGTCTTCAGGGCCATAAGAGCGACAGTCCTGCTCAAACGGCAAGATGTATTCGACTTCTTGGTATTCGTCAGTCAGACCCATTAAATGAAATAATTCGTGCATGACAGTGGAGCATGAAGATTTAATTCCGTAGTAATGGGAGTGAGCTCTCCGCACCGGTTTAGTATCTACCGTGATTGAGGTTTTAATGTCAGCGTACTCAGGCAAGTGTTTTTCTGCTGGAGGCACTAGTTCTATCGTTAACTTTTCGCCATTGGGGCCAATGAGTTTTGGATTGTTTTCTTTCAGGCATTCGTTGATTCGTGCCTGCATTCTGCGACCAAGTTTGCTGGGTTTTCCAGAGATAAATTTAGTGTCGTGGAACTCGAGATTAATTTTTGCCTTGTATGTGTTAGGCGCTGTTTTTTCTAAAACGTATTTATGTTCGATGCCAGAGGGTGAACTAGATTCATTGAAATTAACGGTTTTCTTCTCACCGACCTCAAGGTCTTTGCATGCTGTGTGTTCAACTAAATCTGCTAACTCCATTTTTTTTGTTACGTGAAAGCACGCATCGTGTGCGAACGACACACTTGTTGAAATTAAAATAGAGAGCGAAATGAGGTACTTTCCCACATTTCCTTATCGACTCTCTTGATCGCAAACTGAACAGACTTTGGCCCGTGTCGAGAAGGGTTATTTAAATACTGTGCAGGCGAAGCCGCCGTAGGTGGTTTTTAGGTTTGTTACTTGGCCTTGGTAGATTCGGGCAACGATTAACTGCAAGCGGCCTTTGTAGGCGTAACAGCGCAGGTCGTATTTGAATTTTTGAGGGCCTTCTGGGGTTTCGAATGTCATCTCAGGTGCTGGGATGAATTCTTGGGCCATGATGTCTTGGTTGATGAGATCATCATAGTGTTTGCGGCTGATGGAGGCGCCCTTGTATGAAAGCTTTGAACCAAAAGCGTTCTTTGGTTTGAAGAAATACTTTTTTCTTGTCGCCCAGAGCTCTTCTGAGTTGCTGGCCTTTAGTTCCGTCGCTTGAGGTGTGGCTTGGCGGATCGTGGCTTTTTGATCTTCGCTTAATGGCAATGAATCTAAGAAGCCCTCTTTGTGCCAATCAATCATGCGTTGCTTGTCTGCTAGCAGGAAGTATTCGTATGGGTTTGGCGACACGCATGCAGTGCGATCAGAAAAAGCTTTTTCCAAATCTTTGCTTGTTTCATCGGTTAAGAAGAAATCAGTGTGACGATTATAAATAAAATCAGGTGAGAAATTTTTGAAAGTTTCTCTGTAGTCGAGAATTTTTGAATCCCAACCCCAAGACTTAAACAACTCATCGTAAACCAAGAATTCGACGAACAGTCTTTGTTCTTCAGGCTTGTCATCGATGATCGCAACGCGCGGTTTTTCGATCTTGTGACCTTGTAGGCGCAGCTCTTCTAAAATATCCGCACGCATTTCTTCAGGCGAGTATTCTTGAACGGGTGCTGCGATATTTTTGCTTTGGTATAACTGATATCCCAACGCTAAAAAAGATGCGTTCGTATTGATTTCAATCAAACGTAAATTTTGATTTTCGTCGACGTGGAAATCGTAGCTCATCGCGATGGATTTATTGCCCGGGTCTTTAATTCCGCGAGCAGTGAGATCATCTGCGTATTTTGCTTGGTATTCCGGAAGTTCGCGCATCGCGAAGATGTCATTCACGATTTTTTCTGCTTGTTCCAAGACAGCCTTAGGTAATTCCACCGTGAATGGTGAAATCAAATTCTCTGACACGAGATTATCCAGCGACTTCTCGCGAAGTGCTGGGAACGAATTCTCGAGTTGTTGAATGAAGGCCTGTTTAGGAGTCGACATGAAATAATTATTTCAGAGGAGTGATATGAGAGTCGCCTTTTTTCCAACCGGCTTGGCAAAGCTCACCAGTTTGGCAACCTTCAAGGACGCGCAAGATTTCTTTGGCATCACGACCCACAGATGTATTGTGGATTCCCATATATTGAATGCGTTGTTCAGGATCGATAACAAAAGTTGCACGAGTTGCAATACCGCGGTCTTCAAAAAGAACGCCGTAGTCCCGAGCTACACGTTTTGTCAAATCGGCGATAAGTGGGTAACCCAAGTTACCTAGATCATCACGCAACCATCTTTTGTGAGAGTGAACTGAGTCCACGCTGCAACCCATAATAACGGCGCCCGCATTTTTAAAATCTTGAATGTGTTCGCGGAACTGAGTCAATTCAGTTGGACAAACAAAAGTGAAATCAAGAGGGTAAAAGAAAAGAACGACCCATTTGCCTCGGAAATCTTGTAAAGACACTTCGCGTACTTCACCGCCATCAAATACAGCTTGTGCAGCAAATTGAGGAGCGGGTTGGTTAATCATAGGCATAACTACTATCTCCTTGGACAAATATCTGTTATGTCATTGATGCCAATATAAGAGGCGAAACACAAGGAGAAACGTCAGGTGAAACTGTGAAAATCATCTCTTGGAATGTGAACGGAATCAGAGCCTGTTACAAAAAAGGTTTGGTCGATTTTGTGACCAAAGAAAATCCGGATATTTTTTGTATTCAAGAAACAAAAGCTCACATTGATCAAGTTGAAGAAGCTGCGCGCACACTCACGCGCCCGCATTCGTATTGGTCTTCAGCGACTCGCAAAGGTTACTCTGGCACAGCGACATTCGTGCACAACGAACCTGCTGTGATCGAGAAGGGCATTGGTATTCAAGAGTACGATTCAGAAGGTCGCATTGTGATGACTGATCACGGAGCTTTCGATCTTTACAATATTTATTTTCCAAATGGTGGTTCTGGTGAAGAACGCCACTTGTTCAAGCAGAAATTTTTAAAGGATCTTAACATCCACCTCAAAGCAAAGTTGGCAAGAGGTCGTGAAGTTGTTGTCGTCGGCGATTATAACGTCGCGCACACTGACATCGACGTTTACGATCCTATTAAACTTTCTCGCGAAAGTGGTTTTTTGCCGGAAGAGCGCGCGTGGTTTGATTCATTCTTGGATCTTGGTTTCGTTGATACCTTCCGCCAATTTCATCCCAACGAAGAGCAGCGCTTTAGCTGGTGGTCGTACTATGAGCTTGCTCGCCCGGCGAATCGCGGTTGGAGAATTGATTATATTTGTATTTCAAAAGGCTTACAGAAATATCTTTCGTCAGCAGATGTTTTAGATCACGTTGAGGGATCTGATCACTGTCCTGTAGTCGCGACGTTGGATATTTAATTTTTTAGGAAAGGTTCAGCGATATGTTGATGATTCCGTTTCCCTTTATTCTTGCTGAGATCGTGATTTTCTTCACAGCCGTTAATCATTGGGGCTTCTGGGAGACGATGGGCAATTACTTTTTGCCTTCGATCCTGGGTGTCTTAATCGTTTCAACAGTGGGCCGTATGGCGATGATGAATTTGCAGGGCAGTGTCGCAAAAGGACAGATGCCTGCGAACAAGCTGCTTCAATCAGGTGCGATCTTTATTTCAGGCTTGCTGCTGATTGTGCCGTCGTTCTTTACGCGCGTATTTGGCGTGCTATTGCTTTTACCGGGCACAAGACACTTCTTGGTATGGAGATTTAAGAAGTATGCTGCGCAGAAGATGTCACAAGGCTCAGCGCGCGCATTTAACTTTGGTGGTTTTGGCAATTTCGGCAATGCAGGTTTTAAATATTACGAATATCGATCTGCGGGTGGGGGCTTTGATCAACCTCAAGAAAGAGATGTTCATCCCACGGACATCAATGTGCTTGATGTAAAGCCGATCGAGATCACGCACGAAATTAAGAAAGACGATTCGCAATAACTGCAGTGTTTCTGAAATAAAAAAGCCCACTCGTGAGTGGGCTTTTTTATTTTAAATTGAAGAGAAAATTATTTATCTAAAGTCGCAGCAACTTGACGATCTTTCGTCAGAACCGGTCCAAAGTATTTTCTAAACATGCTTTGACCAAGATGTGCTGATTTCACTGTCCAGAATTTCTTATTCACAGTGATCGCAGCGACTGCGATTTTTCTGTCCCCTTCAAGTGCATAACCGACGAACCAGTCAACGCGACCTTTTGGATTGTCACCTGTTAAGTGACCAGTCTTACCGCCCATTTCAATTTCGCGGAATTTGCGATCTTTCAAAATAGGTTTAAATGAACGACGAGAAGTTCCCGCAAGAACTGTTTGCTCCATCAACTCACGAACTTTCGAAGCTGATTGCGGAGACATCACAGGTCCTTTAGTCAAAGTCGAACCTTCATAAAGAGTTTCGCCTTTTTCATTTTTCACTGAAGACACGAGATAAGGAATCACAAGCTCACCATCATTAGCAACAGTGGCCGCGATCATCGCACCTTGAACAGGCGACATGCGATTTGTTTTGTTATAACCCGAAGCGACTTCGGCCATTTCAAAACCTTTTCCTGGTGGAATGTAGGCAACACCCATATCAACCATGAAGTCCGCTGGAATTTCTTGATTGAACATGAAGCGATTTGCGTACTCATTCAAATCTTCAGGTCCCAAGTTCTCGATACTCAAACGACCGAATGCAGTATTGATCGAACGCGCGAACGCATCTTTTAGAGTAATAACGTTAGTCCAACGCGTGACTTTATCAGTCATCACATTCTTTTTATAAAGAGTGTACGCTCCACCATTGTAGTGAATTTTGTGTTCAGGTGCGATGCCTGCTTTATCAACTGCTGCCGTTGCTGTCACAACTTTGAAAACAGATGCTGCGGGAAAGCTTGATTGAAGATTTAAATTCGGAGCTTCTGTGTCGTCACGTTGGAAGCTCGACATCGTCAAAACCTCTCCAGTCGTGGCATCCATCATGAAGATCGCGCCGTAATCAGGCTTGTATGATTTCAAAAGACGGTCAGCTTCTTTCTGAAGATTTTCGTCAATTGTGTAAGCAACTTGTAGATCTTTTTCTTGGCCGTCCCATTTTGCTTTCGTCGTTGTCTCAAGACGATTTTTGCGGACAGCATCGTTAACGATTTGCGCAACTTGTGAACGCTGATCGAGCTGACTTTGAATTTTGTGGTGTGCCTCTGTCTCTTTTGAGTCTTCAGTGGAAGTTAATCCCACGAGGATGTAAGAACCACTCAAAAGAATCGTCAAAAAGGCGAGTTGTTTTACTAACTTAGATTTCGTTTTTTTGATCATTATTTTATCGTAGCACCAATTTTTCGTCAGTTTCAAGGCCAATCTCATTTAGGGTCTACGTGAAATCCTACTCCCATGCAGCTTTCGTGATCATTCTTGCGTGACTCTTTTTGAGTCATAGACTAAAGACTTGTAAGTATGAAAACTAAAGAGAGAATTCTGCAAACTTCTATCGACCTTTTCAATCGTAGCGGTGTTGTTGCTATCACAACAAATCACATCGCTAAAGCTATGAATATTAGTCCGGGAAACTTGTATTTCCACTACGACAATAAAGAAGAAATTTTGGTCGAGTTGTTTAAGAGAATGGCGAAAGAGACCTATGACGTTTGGCGACCTCGCCGCACGAAAAAGGCTTCCCCATTGGCTTTCATCGAAGAGAACTTCGAACTTTATTGGAAATACAGATTCTTCCATCGCGAAATGTATGCGCTTCGTCGTAAGGATCAAGTGCTTGCAAAAATGTGGCGTGATCACGTGAAGAAGATGAAGAAGTTGCTCGTGATTTTGTATCGTTCTTGGGTTGGCCAAGAGCGCATGATCAAAATCGGTGATGTTGACGAGATGCTTTATATCTCTGAGTCATTGTTAGCAATGCAAACTACATATCTTCAGTTCTTTGAGTCAGCAGAAACGACTCCAGGTAAGAAGAGCATCGGCCGCGGTAAGAGCCACGTTGTTCGTTTGTTGCTGCCATACACAACTGGCGAAACTAAGAACGAGTTTGAAAAATTTCTTAAAATCTAGAGTTGAAACTCAGTTAAAGCCCCGATGAGGGGCTTTTTCTTTGGCAGGCACTTTGCTTTGTATTTCCAGATACAAGAAAGGTCCTCCATGGCGTATTTGGGTTTACTCATTACTTTGCTCGTCTTTTTACTCGGTCTATCCGATGCCTATGCAGCTCCTAGTTCTTGTCGTGAATTGAAAGCAGAACTCTCTGCGATGAAAGATGCCCAACAGCAAATCATGGGCAGCCTCGTGAGCAATCATGAAACTTTCGCTTCAAGTCTTGAAGAATTCTCGATGGTCGTTGCTGACGCCAAAAAAGGTTCCGAAATTAAAATTGCTCGCGAGATGGAAGAGAGTGCCGATGCATTCAGAACTCGCGGTATTAAAGGCAAGCAGCAAGCCGCGGCCCTCGATAAAGCCACTGCCGACCTTATTAAACGAATCAGCGCCTGCCTTCGTTAAACTTCCTCACTTTTTTTCTGACATTACTTGTAAATTTAATGCGTCGAATCGTGGCATTTGAGGACGATTTTTTTAAGGTTATGACGAATTTCTCCCTATATTTAGTGGAGAATCGCCGCTTATTCTTGTCCGCAACCTGAATTATTCAGCCTTTTTGGGGATTTGTTTAATTTTAAGTTAATGTAAGATTTTGTGCTTGCAAAATTTACATGCATGGAACTTAATAGGTCAGTTCCAAATTGGCACTTAAGCTTGGATGGAATTCGAGGGGGCAATATGGCTATCTCTGAAAAGCTCGTCACGGAATGTAGACAAATGCTTTTAGAAACGAAGCAAGATATCCTCAATAGAGTGAAGGAAGCTCGTTTAAATTTAGATGGTAACGAAGAACGCGGCGGTGACGAAGGTGACCAAACTGTTCGAGTACTAGCTGAGGCTGAATTCTTGAGTATGCACGAAAGACTTCGTTCACAACTGAACGAAATCGAAAGCGCGCTTGCTCGTATCGAAAGCGGCTCTTTCGGTTTCTGCGAAGAGACCGAAGAGGAAATCGAACCCGAAAGACTACGCGCGATTCCTTGGACTCGCCTTAGTATTGAAGGTGCCGAGATTCGTGAGTCCGTGAATAAACGCTACGCACGCGGCGGATGAGTTAGTAGCGAGCACAGAACGACATTGCAACGAGGGGAAGAGGGATTCTTGAAAGAGAGTCCCTCTTTATTTTGGCGGACCGTTGAAAACGACCCAGCTGTCTTCGTTGTCGGGTTACGGCTTTCGCTCCAACGTACGAGTAGTACGCTTCCGCTACAGCCGCAACCCTCCGCCTCGCATCTGGGCCGTTTTGAACGGTCCTTATTCTTGAGTCTTTGCGGTTGGGGAAGGGGATGGGTTCGGGGGACACATCGGCTTCGCCTCGCTTGTGGGGAGTCTTTTAAAAAATGTTTCTGGATTTAAATGGGGATAAATAAAAAAAAGAGCTGCTTTTGGGGCAGCTCTTTTTGTTTTTTTGGGGAAGTAGAAAGTTGGTTAGTTAAATTTGCGGATGAGGCCTACTACTATGCCGCGGATTTCTACTTCGTCGGGGTTGAACCACATTGTTTTCATTGTGGAGTTGGAAGGGCGAAGCTCTACCCACTTTAAGTCGTCATCTGTATCCGGACGGTTTCGTAGGTAGAATCGTTTCACTGTTGCTTCATTATCTACAGTTGCAACTATGATATCGCCGTTATTTGCGGAATCTTGTTTTTGAATCAGGATGATGTCGTCATCGAAAATTCCATCTTCGATCATGGAGTCGCCTTGAACTTTGAGGGCGAATGATTTTGATGGGTTTCGCACCATTGACGGTGGGACATCCACGAACTCGTCGTGTTTGAAATTTTCTATTGGCTGACCTGCTGCCACCTTACCAAGAAGGGGAAGTGACAGGATCTCATCACGAGCCTGGAGGAGCTGAGTGCGAGGAGATCCCGTCTTCGTCGAGCTTTGTTTGGTTTGCAGTTGCTCTTGGACCGTTGAAGACGGGTGGAGCACCTGTATCGCGCGTTTTTGGTTTGAAGGGTTTGCGATATATCCCTTCGCTGTGAGCTGCTTCAGATAATTCTGTACAGAATTGAACGAAGCCAAACCAAAGTGATCTTTAATCTCTTGGTATGACGGAGAAATTCCCGAACTAGCAAGACAGCTCTCGATGTACTCAAGGCAGGCTTTCTCTTTCGGCGATAATGGTGGGAGGGGCGTTTTCTTTGTCATAACTTACATATGAATCTACAGTGTAAATAATATGTAAGTCAATGAGGTATTTTAATAAAAGTGAGGATCAGTGCAGCATTTCAGGACCAAGGTAGGGGCTACGGCAAGGTGTCAGGCAGGCTTTGCTCTTGGGGCAGCTCATAAATGATCACCCAGTCCATCCACGACTTCATTTCGCGGATGTAGTTCAGTTGTACTGGTGTCGGATCTCTGTGAATGAGGCGGCGAGCGCTGCCCATATAAATGAATGGCAAATAATCGACGTAAGTTTCAGGCGTCACTTCAGAAAGTTTGTTGATCACGATACGGCGCTTGAGTTCTTGAAGTGATTCAATCAAAAAGCCCATCGTCGCAAGTGCTGCGTTGGAAGGATCACCCAAATCTGCAGTTGTGATTTTGTAATTCTCAGCGATCTTTTTTGGAATGACTTTGATTTGTGTGGGACCACGGCTGCTATCAGGCACAGAACCTTCAGCACCATTCACAAGCCACTTCATCGTTTTTAAAAAACGCACAACGCCTGGCAGAGTTTCTTTAATCCAATAGCGACGACCTGTGAAGAACGTCGATTCACGACCCAAAATTCCAATCCCCATGTGTGCGAGTAAATTATATTCTTGGCCATCGATTTTGTAGAGTTCAACAAGTTCCGTTTTATTTTGTGCGATCGCTTGAATGAATTCTGTGACTTCTTCAGAGTGCAACATCTCGCGATTCGTGACGATCATGATCGGGCAGTTGTGACAGTCAGAACCCAACCATCTCCACATGCGGTAGTTCGTTGGAGGGAAAGCATCGGACTGCATCTCATTAGCATAGAGATTTTGAGCAGAAGCGGTTGTGAATGATCCTAGAATCATCATCACAAAACTCATTAGTACTAAAAACTGTTTTTTCATTCTGCTCATCGAGCAAAATACAGAGCAATGCGGATGCCATTTCCTACTGCGCTAGGCGGTAGGAAGAGCGGAAATTGAATGTCTAAATATTGGACAAGGGACGATGTCGAGCCCCACTTCTGCAGACGCAGTGCTTCTGCAGAAGTAAGCAGGTACCTTTTGTTAGCAGGTACCTTAGAAAGGCGTGACGTTGACTTTGACTGGAATAGTCGTCAACGCAGGCTGTGCGTTGGTATTCACACGCAAAGATTGTGTGATGTTCCCAGGGCCGCCGAATGGCGTAAATGTCAGTGCAATAGTACAGCTTGCTCCCACCGCCACTGGCGAATCACAAGATCTAGCTATTCTAAAATCAGTGCCAGTAACAGTCACAGAGCTAAATGTGAGCGGTGCATTTCCGTTGTTCGTGATGACCACGTTTCTGGTCGTGGTATTAAATGAAGAATAAGGAATACTTCCGAAATCAACCGATGTCGTAGAGTAGCTTGCGATCGGAGCGGGTGCAGCTGGTGGAGGTGCATCCAGAGTCAAATTTTGGGTGTATGTTTGGCCAGACATATCAGTGAGTTTTATCTCAACTACAACTTCATCAGCGATTTTCTTTGTCACAAGAATTGCGCGTCGACCGCTAGTAACTTGTCCGCCTTGAGTAAATTGAATCGATTTTAAATCCACTGCAGGAGCATCTACAGTGATCAGAATAGACTCATTTGTCGCATCTGAACTGATAGTGGATTTGCTAACAACTACTGCACCCGCGGAATTAACACCGAGTGTGCTAGAGCCCTTGTTGACGATTTTAAATTGCGCTATCAAATAAGGAACATCACCGCGATATCCGATGACATAATAAGTTCCTAAAAGATCAGCTGAGAATTTTTTCTGATTGAAGGCCAATCCTGATGCAACAACAGTGGATGAGGCGGCATGGATCCACTCAATAGTGTTGAAGTCATTATTCTTTAAAAGAATGCTTTCAATGATCTGTGCGTCAGCGGCGTAATCATATTCAGGAATGGCAGAGCCGGATGGGTAAAGAATATTGCTAGAAGATTCTTTCGCAGCAGCAGCTAAGATCGCTGTCAGGTCGATCACCGAACCCAAGTTCGGAGATTCTCCCATTACAGACATGCTGGCTGTATCACCGTTCAGCTTTGCTGGAGAGCAGTTTTGGAATAGAAACAATACGGCACCAGTACATACAATACTTAAGAAAAACCCACTACGTGAGACTTTCATAGTTTCATCCCCATCTACGCTCCACGAGCGCCATTCATGTTCAGTATACTGAAAGAGTTTCGGGTTCGAAAATATGAATGTGGAAAAGGCTCAAATTGATTCCTCTGGCGCATCAAATCGTATCAAGTTATTTCGATGTGTTTCAGATTGAAACAGTAAGAGCGTTCACTAGAATTCGTAGCCAAGTCGCAGATCGAAAGTTGTATAAAACAGATTCTGCTTTCCAGTTTTGATAGTCCCAGTGTCGTTTTCAAATTCATAATCGTAAGCCAACGATTGCGTGTAAGAGAAAACACCAAGTCGCCAATTGGGTGCAAGTTTGTAAGCGGCACCGATTTGCGCTTCGTAAGCAAACGGGGAGGAGATCGTAAATGATTTTCCTTGGCCCTTTGCAGAGATTGGGTATTGAATTCCGAGTGCGAATTCCCATGACCAATCTTGTTCTTGGCCTAAGAGTAAGCCGCCTCCCAGTGTCGCCATCGTCAAAGTGTTCTCTTGAATCGTGACAACATTGGAGTTGTCGATATCAAAGAATGGAACCTGCTGTAGGTTTGCACCGAAACGCAATTGCCACTGACTTGGTAGTCCACCAATACGACTGCCTGGTCCTCGATCAAACTGATAGAGTCCCTTCGCTTCCATTGTTTGCCAGTGATAAGAAGTTTCTTGCACTTGCAGTGGGGCGTCGGCTTCAATTTTTCCAGGCGCATCTCTAAAGTAAAAATCCACACCTAATTTGTCGCCCCAGTAACCGCCGCGAGCAACGAGTCCCGGTGCTTGAACAGTGCTGAAGTTAAGATCTGGAGAGCCCGTCGTTGTTTGACTGTCGCTTTGATAAGTGAAGCCAGCACCAAACCATAGTCGCACTTTTTTTGCGGCCGCCGGCGGCTTAGCTTGCGAAATTTTCGTATTAGTATTGATTTTGATATCGTCAACTTTGTTTTCGTTGATGACGACATTCACTGAAATCATAAATGTTTTCTGCGCACGAGCGGGAGTTGTAACTGAAATTGGAATTTGCGCCAATCCTTGTGGAAGCTCTGTGACTATTTCAAAGAAGCCGTCTTGATTCGCGCGTGCTGTGCGGCTTTCAATTTTTCTGCTGCCGGGTCTTGGATCTACGGGTTCATCTTTTGTGGGAACAAAGCAGGGTTGTGAGATATAGCCTGAACTTTTTGTTGAAAATACTTTCAGCCAACTTCCGTTGGATGGTACCGCTCTGATTTTTGCACCTTTTTTTAATGTACCGATTGTTTTAGAACCCACATCCGCAGCTTCATAAACTTTACAGCTAATGCGCAGCTGTCTTACTGTCACCGCGCCTGCAGATTCAGTACTGGGTGTTTGAACTAATTTTTCGTTCAAAATCGTAACGCTATCGCCATCTATTTGAATCAGTGAACCGCTGAGCGTTCGTCCCGAAATGACCACTCTAGATTTATCGGCCGTAGGACCCTTCTCAGTTTCAGGTGGATACCATTCAACTTCGGGCACGGCACCTACCATAGGAGCAGCTGTCGTAGATTGCGCATGCACTTGCCCACACGAGCCCCAAATTAGAATAGAAAGAAGTAGTCTCAAAGTTGTCATCTCCAATTTACTTCGGTCGAAACAATTCTAAACTAAACAGTTTAGAATTTGACCTCAGAGTCCTCACTCCGGGCTGACCTTAAGGCCAACGAATAAATCAGGTCTTATATAGAATTTAAGAATGGCCGATAGGTATTGCAGAGAGGACCCATGCATGGCTGATGAGATATCTGCAAAACCAAAAAGTATAATGCAAAAGTTGATGGTAGAAATGGTCTTCCTATCATTTGCATTCACGTTTGCTTTTGGGGGTTGGATTCTTCACTACAGTCTTGTGAAGCCTGCAGGTGTTTCTAAATTTACGGCTCCCGAAAGTAAGCAAAAAATTTGGCTCAAAAAAAATGAACCCGTTCGCTTTGCGTGGGTTGGCCAAGCAAGTCCCGACGCTGTTCTTGAAATTTCTAGAGACCCTGAGTTTCAAAATTTAGTTCTTCAAGTTTTGGGCCCGAGTTCTCCATATCTCGTTGAGAAGATTCCGGGTGAAGGGGACTATTTTTACCGAATCGTACAAAAAGAAACAGATGAGCGCTTGCCGTTGCCAGAGCCTGTTGGCTTTACGATCGTGACACAAGATCCACCGCAACTGACTTATCCATTTAGCCCAGTAGAATTTCCAGAAGAAAAACAGATCCGTTTTTATTGGAAAGCTAAACACGGGATTAATTTTTATCGAATTCAAATTTCATTCGATAATACTTTTAAAAACATTATTAGCGATCTTCTTGTGAATGGAACTCAAACGACTCCGCAGACAATTCCTGTAGGGCATTTATTTTGGCGTGTTCGCGGTGAAGGCGATGGCACCAAAACAACTGAGTGGAGTGAAGTTCGACTTCTTGAAATCAAAGGAAATATAAAGAATAACATCGCCAACAAGATTGAACCCGCAGCCCCTGTTGCGTCGAAAATTTTAGTCGCGTCACCAACACCAGCACCGGTGGTGGTCGCTCCAGCACCTGTTGTTCAGTCAGTTGTCGAGAAGCCAAAGGCTTCACCAATAGTAGCGAAAGCTCCGAAGAAATCTTCACGCAATCGCGTACCTGCTTCGGTACCAAAGACAGAAGTAAAAGCGAAGCCTCGCCCCGTCGTAAAGGCAGCTCCGAAGCCGACACCACCAAGAACACCTCAATCTGTTCCCGTGGTGCCGATTGAAAAGATCGTCAACGTCGCAGCACCTCTTCCGAAGCTTCCACCAAATGGAGTATCTATTGTTTCATTTGCTGGTGGAGCGCAAGAGCCGATCGTTTTTAAATGGGAAGTGGTGGATGCTGACAATTATCGTTTAGAAATTGCAGCTGATGATGGCTTCCAAAAAGTCTTGCACTCTGCAGTTGTTAGCGACAATCAACTGATCGTCACGAAATCACTTCCAAAAGGAAAGCTCTTCTGGCGCGTTCGCGCCCAACGAGGCAGCGCCAATTCCGATTGGTCCCAAGTCTTCACACTAGAAAAGTAGGTTTGCTTACACTCCGGCGAAGCCGGATGAGGCAAAAGAAAAAGCCCATCTTTTGGATGGGCTTTTTACTTAGTATTGTTTTTTAAGTATGCAGTCGGCTTTGGGATTAGCGTTCGATCAAGAAGCCCACGCCCCACTCTTCAGCTGAGATAGCTGCTTCGCTGGCAACTGCACGTTTTGAACCGCCTGATTTTTTCAGAGCAGCCAACACGTCAGTTTTAGGAGCTTTCACCCAATGCGCTAATTTTTCTGGAACAGGTCGAAGTTTCATTGTTGCAACATCAAGTTGCGGAACAACGATGAACCAAGTGCGAAGTGCTTTCAAAGCAGAAACGCCGTGGTACTTAACCACTTGGTCGATTTCTTTTTCTGATTGAGGATAAACGCAAGTTTGAGTTGTTTGTGGCATTTTGCCATTGAACTCAGCTTCAAAAGCAGCAGCTGCTTTTTCACTGTAACCAGCAAGTCTCATGTACTCAGCAATTCTTGCGACAACTTTATCAGTAGCATCACAGAAACCATCTGATGATTGCAAATGCTTAGACTCGATTTGGGCTTCATAGAAAAGGGAGCTGACGCCAACAATCTTGTCTGTCTTTTTGCCGGTCAAATCTTCTGCGGCATATTCAATCGTGCCATCTTTTTTCGCAGAGATCATCCAACCTGATTTGTCTGTTGAAGGAATTGTGACGAGGGCGTTATTACCTTCAGAGAATTTTAAATCTAGTGTCAGAACTGAATCTTCTTTCGGAGTCAAAGCGATGTGAGAGCTTGCTAGCAAAACATCACCCGTACCTGGGAAGTAAGCGCCGTTACAACCAATAGTTGAAAGAGCACAGAATGAACCCGAAGCTTTTTCTGTCGCACTCAACTTCATGTATGTACCGCTGTAACCTAAGCCACTGCAACTTTGACCCAAGCAAACTTGGTAAGCACTTTGATAGCCATATGTAACTTGGATTTGACCTTGAACACCTGAGTTACAAACCGTGTTACCACCATTAGTGTAAGCACGCATTGTGTATGTTCCAGGATTTACGCGAAATTCGAAGGAGCTGCCGTTACCAACGTTAGCGCTGTAGAATGTCGAAGTACCGTAACCACCAGAAAGTTGAACAACGGCTGAGTTCGTACCACACTCGCCCATAATAGTTACAACCCCGCGGATCGAGGATGAACCATTACCATAGTAGTTACTATTACTGCTGCCGCTATCTGATTTTGAGCACGAGATCATCGTGATAGTCAGCAAGACTACGATAAAGCTTTTTAACATGAGAAGGCCCCCTTCCATACTAGGCTACTGGTTGGGGGTTCTTAGGACAAGTCCAGCTTGTTAAGGTAATTTGAGATGTTACTTAAGTCTGTCCACAATTCGCTCCAGGAGGTTATTCCATGGATGGATGTGGGCAATCTTTCTTCTCTTCTTTACATGAATCGGCAAGTTTAGCGACTACCGGTTTTTCTTCAGAAGCGACCTTACGTTCGATGACCGCAGGCGTTTTTTTGTATTCAGCATGGCTCACGGGCGCCATAGAGCAGTTCTGGTAAAACAGTATCACAATGGGATTGATTACCAGCATTGCTACGAAACTGAAACCGCCTTTGTTCAACATATAGATCCTCCGCCTGGGTAATAAAGTACACACCTTTTACATTACGGACGAACGGCCGCTAGACTTTAGTCAAATTGTACTGATTCTCGCCTTGAGGCGAAAAAACCTATTTTCTCATCTTGAGAGTGGCCCACGACATGATAATAATAGAGAGAGATGACACAAATGATGAAAAAGACCCTCTTTATTTTAACAGTTCTCTCTGGCCTCACGGCTCGAGCTGAATTTAAAAACATGTCCCAAGAATGTGTCGAACAGCTCAAGAAGTTTCCTGGAGCTTGGGACAACAAGTATCTTCAACAAGCGTGTGACAAAGTCGTTGTCGACGATGCCTGCGTCAGTGTTGAAGGCCGTCCTATTTTCCACTATGATCGTTCGGCTTCAGAGGCGAATGCTAAGAAAATTCTTGTGATTAGTTTGATTCACGGTGATGAAACACACGCAGGAACTGTCGGTCGTTATTGGATGGAAAGACTTGAGGCCATTGCACCAAGAAATACTTGGCGCGTGATTCCTGTCGCAAATCCCGATGGCTTGAAGTATCGCACTCGTACAAATGCGAACAAAATTGACGTCAATCGTAACTTCCCAACAAAAGATTGGTCTGAGTCTGCGATCGTGAATTGGAAAAAAGGTACGAGTTCAAATCCGCGTCGCTTCCCCGGTAATGAGGCTGGCAGCGAACCAGAAACAAAATGTGTGATGAAGCACATCACAGAATTCAATCCTGATTTTATCGTGTCAGTGCACACGCCGTTGAAAGTTCTTGATTTCGACGGCCCTAAAGTAGCGCCACCGAAATTTGATTATCTTCCATGGAAGAGCTTGGGAAGTTTCCCTGGCTCACTAGGTCGCTACATGTGGATGGAAAGACAAACTCCAGTTTTGACGATGGAGTTGAAAGAAAATCTTCCACCGAATTTATCACCATTTGAAAAGCTGCAAGATTTGATCGGTACGCTTGTGAAAATGGAAACAAAAGCTAAAAACACGGCGACAGAAGAAAGCAAACCTAAAAGCTTCCTTCCTGTAGCAGAAGTTCCAAGTGCTTCCGCTGCTGATATCACAACTCCTGTTGCAGTTCAGAACTAATATTTAAATAAGTTTTTAAGTGTCTTGTTAATTTCATCGGTGATCTCAATCTTGAGAGCACCGAGATTTTCAGTCAGTTGTTCAACATTCGTTGCACCTAAAATCACACTACTCATTCCCGGTTGTTCTAGTAACCAAGCAAGCGCCAACTGCCCGCGTGAACAGCCCAGTTCATCAGAGATGATTTTCATTTCTTTGATGCGATGGACATTTTCATTCGTGTAGAAGCGATCTTTAAGATAATCCATTTTTGCAAGACGACCTTCGCTGACGCCGTTATCGTATTTACCCGTTAACATTCCAGAGGCCAGTGGTGACCAGGTCACAAGGCCCATCCCATTCGCGGTGGCGGTCGGTTGCACATCTGTTTCAAATTTATCACGAGCTAGCAGACTGTACTGAGGTTGCTCTACTTGGGGTTTGTAGTAACCACCTTGTTCGCAAATATCAAAACACTCTTTGAGTTGTTCTGCCGTCCATTCACTTGTACCCCAATAAATAATCTTACCGTGATTCACAAGGTCACTCATGATGCGCACGGTTTCTTCTAATGGAGTTTCGGGATCATAACGATGGCAGAAGTAAATATCGAGATAGTCAGTACCAATGCGCTGCAAACTTCTGTTAACGCTTTCAAGAATGTGTTTTCGAGAAAGGCCTTTGTCATTGATGTCTTCACTCATCGGCCAAAAAACTTTGGAAGAGATGACGAGTTCGTGACGTGGGAATTCTTTAAGGACTGCGCCCATCACACGTTCGGCTTCGCCTTTTGCATAAACGTCAGCGATGTCGAAAAAATTAATTCCGGCTTCATAAGCGACATGCAAAATACTGCGAATGGAAGTGAGGTCTTTGACGGAGCCGCCGAACGTTGTCCATCCACCGAGTGAGAATGCACCCACTTTGGTGCCACAGCGACCGAGACTTCGATAGGGCATAGAGGAATTGAACATGGGGGCTCCTTTGAAAGAGCCCCCATTATTTAGTGTAGATTTGGATGTTGCAAGAAGTGATTAATTTCAATCAGGCGATCTTGTTGACTCACTACTGAGTCTTGAATCTCGATTAATTTCTCAAGCAGATTGTCTTTTGCCATCGCGACAGCTTTGAAGATGTTTTCGTGAACACCCTCCGCTTCGACTTTGGCATCGCCTTCTTGAAGCACAATACCTATTCGGTACAACTTTTTCAGTCCCGCTTTGGTATATTCTTTACCTTCTGCTTCATACTGGAGCGCAAGTTTTAAAGGGTCCCGAGCGACAACCGTGATGGTCGTATCGGGGGTGACGAAGCCATCAAACTCAGCAATTTGCTGGTAGATATACGACTTAACGTCTGGATTATCCTTAATGAGTTTAATTGTGGGGTTAGGAAGGGTCGACACAGGCACCTCCTTATTTCACTTTCTTTAATTGTATCAACCGGGCTCTGACTTGTCCTTAAACTTCGTGGCATGAGAAAAATTAATTTGAAATCAAATAGGATTGATCTAAAATCGCGACCCTAGACCTAAAGCCGGACAATTCTTCTAAAAGCATGTCATAATGAAACGTTGAAGTTTTTGTCGTTTAAAAGTTGGTGAGTATGAATTCGAATTTTGAAATTGAAAAATCTTGGAAGCAAAAACTCAAAGGCGAGTTCGATAAAGACTACATGAAAAACTTGAATAAGTTTTTGGTCACTGAGTACGACAAAAAAAAGACGATCTATCCTGTGGGAGAAGAATATTTTGCGGCTTTAAATTATACTCCCTTCAACAAAGTAAAAGTCGTCATCGTTGGACAAGATCCTTATCACGGTCCCGGTCAAGCCCATGGCTTGTGTTTCTCTGTTCGTGATGGAGTTCGCTTGCCACCGTCACTTCGCAATATATTTAAAGAACTCCATGCAGATTTGGGAATTGAGATTCCAAAATCCGGCTCGCTCGAAGCATGGGCCAAACAAGGTGTGTTGTTGTTGAATGCTGTTTTGACTGTAGAAGATGGGAAGGCTGCTTCACATCAAGGCAAAGGTTGGGAGCAATTCACTGACAAAATTATCTCGATGCTTAATGAAGATCGCGAGAACTTAGTATTCATTTTGTGGGGAGCCTATGCTCAGAAGAAAGCGGCCTTTGTGGATCGCTCAAAGCACTTGGTTATTGAAGGTGTTCATCCGTCACCGTTGTCTGCACATCGGGGATTCTTTGGGGCCAAGCCCTTTTCTAAAGTGAACCACTATTTGAGCTCTAAAGGTATTGAGCCCGTGAAGTGGTCACTCTAATTCGTGCCCCCAACTAAAGTCGGGGAAAAAAAGGTGAAGAGCTTTTCCTTTTCCCAATTTAAGCCGATAACTAAAGCAAGGGGGATTTGATGAAAACCTTCATCCTTATCGCACTTTTACTTTCAGTTACTGTGATCAATCATGCGGATGCACGTTCGTTAAAGCGAAAGCCTGCACAGGCTGAAACGGGCGCTGAAGCTGTTGCAGCTGCTGGTGACGGCAAAGAAGTGCAAATCACAGATTATGTCGTCAAAATCAAAGAAGACGACGGTGGAGTGAATGTTCTCTTTAGCAAATCCAAGGCAACCTATTATCTTGCCCTCGACACCGCGAATTACGATAGCATGCGCAAAGCTCTAGAAGAGAGTTTGAAAACTAAAAAGCCTGTCAGCGTCACAGCAGATGCGACCTTGAGCAATATAGTTGAAGTAAAATAAGCGAGCTTATAAAATGGCTTCATCTCTAACGAATGGAGCCATCTATGAAACACATGCTTGCACCTGTTATCCTTGCCGTCTTATTCCCATTCCTTTCATATGCCACTACGAAAGAAGAAGTAGCTAATAAAACTTCTGAAGCTGCATCTGCAGCCGCTAGCTACACTAAAGAACAAAAAGAAGAATTCACTAAAAGCATGGAAGAAAACATCGCCAAGATGAAAACGCAAATCGCTGAAATGAAAGCGGCTGCAAAAGAAAAAACTGGCGAAGCTAAAAAAGAGATGAATGAACAGATTGCTTCTATGGAAAAAGAACAAGCTGAGCTCAAAGCTGATTTGAAGAAACTCAAAAAATCATCTGGCAAAGCCTGGGACGAAATGAAAAGTGGAATGAGTTCTGCTTGGGATAAAGTTTCTGAATCTTATGGCAAAGCTAAAGCCGAATTCTCTGAAACTAAATAATGTCTAAGTCACAAGTAATTTTTCATAAAACACTCCCGCCAAGTTCTCTGCTTGGCGAAGAGCTTCTGGTTATCTTCGATAAGACTCTTCTTAAAGTTTCTCCGGAGTTCTCGCGTTGGATACGTGGCATTGAGCACGTTTATTCTGTGCAAGCGGGGGAGAAGCTGAAATCTGTCGAAGACTTTGCAGGTCATATTAAAGCGCTTACGAAAATTTCTGAAAAGCTTTCTGCTCGCAAATTGACGATTGTCGTTGTGGGTGGTGGCAGTGTTGGAGATTTCGGTGGCTTCGTAGCCAGCATTTTTAAGCGCGGTGTGCGCCTTGTGCATATTCCAAGCACTTGGCTGGCTGCGATTGACTCGGCTCATGGTGGTAAAACGGGTTTGAATGTTGGTGGGATGAAAAACCAAATTGGTACATTCTATCCTTCAGCGCAAACTTGGATCATCAAATCTTTGTTGATCACTCAACCTGAATCGCGCGCATTTGAAGCTTACAGTGAACTGATTAAAATCGCATTGATCATTGGTGGTTCGTTCTGGAAAAAAATCTCGGGCGAAAGAAACGTCGATAGCGATTTAATTTGGAAATACTTGCCGCAAGCCATTCGCGGAAAGCAGTCTGTTGTTGCAAAAGATCCACAAGAAAAGACCGGCTTGCGCCATGTTTTGAATCTGGGTCATACAGTTGGGCATATTTTAGAAACTCAATATGAGCTGCCTCACGGTGTTGCCATCAACTACGGTCTTACGTTCGCGCTTGAATGGAGTGCGGAGCGCGGTGTGATGACTTCGCGTGAATCTGAAAGTCTTTTTGCGAAACCAGTTATGGGATTCACCCTTTCAGCAAGTCGCGATGGATTGTTTAAGAACAATGCTTCGCTGATGAAGCAATTTAAAAAATTACTTCTTGGCGACAAAAAGAAAACCACAGGCAGTAAAATGCGCTTTGTCTTTTTAGCAAAGCCCGGAAAGTTCGTGATCCAAGAGGTCAGTGCGGATGAAATCTTGAAAGAGATCTCACGCCAACAGAAAGCAGAAAATATCTAATGTCGTTTTTTTATAAGGGTCCAATTCCGGCATCAAAGTCTCTTTACAATCGTGCATTGATTGTGAAGAGCTATTTCCCAATGATGGACCTTATCGGTGATTCAACGTGTGACGATGTCATGCACATGAAGGCCGGTATTCAAGAAATTTCCAATCGTAGTCACATTGATTGCGGCGAAGGTGGGACGACATTCCGATTCCTAGCATTCAGAGCTTCTCGCCACGTGGGTGTTCATTTGCTTCAAGGCACTGAGCGTTTGATGGCGCGCCCCCAGCAGGAAATCATCGACGTGCTAGCGCAGCTCGGTGTTCAGGCCCAAGTTAAAAAAACGGGGCTGTATGTAGTCAGTCATGGTTGGAAGAAACCAAAAGCCCCCATCAAGGTGAGCTGTGCAGTTTCAAGTCAGTACGCTTCAGCATTGGCGCTCAATGCTTGGCTGTTGGATTTTGATTTGGAATTTGAACTTGTTGGCGAAAAGGTTTCTGAATCGTATTTTCAACTGACGATTCAATTGCTGCGTGATCTTGGCATGCGTATACAAAGCAGCGGTAACAAATATTTTATTCCTGCAGGTCAGCGACTGACTTATCTTACTTGGGGTATAGAGCCCGATTTGAGTTCTGCGTTTACGGTGGCGACTGCCGGTGCACTTCTGGGCGGTGTTCAACTTGAACGCTTTCCTGTTAAAAGCGATCAACCTGATTTTATTTTTCTAGAGATCTTCAAAAAGATGCACATCGAGTACACGCTCGATGAAAGTGGTTTGAAAGTAGATCGTGCGAAGTTCATGCGTCCCATGGAGTGGAACTTGGCTCAATCTCCGGATCTTTTCCCGGTGCTGGCGGTTCTGTGTGCGCATGTGAATGGAACGTCAAAACTTTTTGGCGCGCCTCATTTGGTGCAAAAAGAATCTAATCGTATCCAAAAGGTCGCAGATCTTTTTGATCTGTTCGGAATCAAATACGAAATGCTCGATGACGGAATGATCGTCCACGGCGAAGCCACAATATCCGGTAGGGCTCATTCGTCCGAAGATAAAACTATTAAGACTTTTGATCCCGATCAAGATCACCGTATGGTGATGGCAGGAACTGTATTGCGCCTGCTAGGTTATCCAATCAAAGTCATTCATCCTGAAGCTGTAAATAAAAGTTTTCCAGAGTTCTGGGATGTCATGGGAGTTCAGCCATGATTAGCTTGCTCGTTGGCCATCGCGGCACCGGAAAAACTCAATTGATCGAACGCATGCGTTTTTACTGGCGTGATGCGGCTGTTGATTTCATCGATCTTGATGATCAAATTGAAAAAAAAATCGGTAAAACTATCCGCGATTTGTTTTTCGAACATGGTGAAAGTTATTTCCGCGAATTAGAACGCCAACTGTTTCTCGAGATCCTGCAGTCGGCAACTCGCAGAACTGTGATTGTTGCGGGGGCGGGATTTGATCTTTCGGTGGTTCCTGAAACAGTGCATGTATTGTGGTTGCGCCGCAAAACCGATGATGACGGCAGAATCTTTCTTAACCGCCCGCGCTTAGAACCCGACATGCATCCGCTTGAGGAGTTTAAAGCTCGAGCATTAGTGCGTGAACAACGCTACCGCACTCTTTCACATCAAGAGTATCTGATGCCTGAAGGCGTTTTCGAAAATAAACATTTTGCCCAAACTACCGAGAAGAATATCCTTAGTGCCCAGTACAAGGACGTCGGTGGTTGTCTGACGATCTTGCCTGAAGTTTTTAAAAGTGATTTCGCTTGGCAGTTATTCAAATCCCGCTGGCATCAAAAAGGCATTGAACACTTTGAATTGCGCGATGATTTGTTGTCGCTTGAACAAATGCGCAAGGCCGTTGGGGATTTCACTGGGGAAAAGTTCATTTACTCTTTCCGCAAAAAACCTGATGGTGAATTGCTTATAGCCGAAGAGGCTCTCGTCATCGCTGAAAAAGCCGCCTTAGTGGATTGGCCGCTTGAATGGGGTCGTCTTGAGATCATTCAAGGTCTGATCCCTCGTGAAAAACTTGTTTTATCATTACATTCGACACTCACTTCGTTGAGTGAAGATTTAAAACATTTGTCGTTTTTAGAAGATGAAGTGGGTCATGTTAAATATGCTCCCGAAGTCAGTACTTACTCTGAACTTCTTCAGCTTCATCACTGGCAAGAAAAAAAGCCAAATGCACGCAGTGTTCTGCCAAGATCACCGCGCGGTCGTTGGGCTTGGTATCGTTTACTTCAAAAAGGTCAGCAGCTAATTAACTTCATCAAAGAAGGTGAAGGCTCTGCTTACGATCAGCCATCATTATTTGAATGGTTGACGACACCAGCGAAAGCAAAACGTTTCGCTGCGGTTTTAGGTGACCCTGTTTATCATAGCTTTACACCTTTGGAACATTCAGACTTTTTCCATAAAAGAAATATTCCGGTTTGGGCAGTACAAATCACGCGTGAAGAGTGGAGTTCCGCAATTCAAGTTCTAAAAGAGCTGGGATTGTCGTTCGCAGCAGTTACGGCTCCTCATAAAGAAAATGCCGCGCAACTTTGTGGTTCGAAAGATCCTGTGAACACACTTTACTGGGATAAAACTCAGTGGCGTGGTGCTTCGACGGACGAGGCTGGCTTCTTAGAGTTGACCGAAGGTATCGGCATGATCGCACCTTTACAAAAAGAAGTTGCTGTTTGGGGCGGGCAAGGCACTTTGCCGATGATGAAACACTCGATTCCTCACGCTAGTTTTTATTCTTCGCGTACAGGAAAAATGCGTGATGGAATTACGCATGAGGAAGTTCCACCTAAAGTTTTAATCTGGGCAGCACCTCGTGGCAGTGGAACCATCTTGCCACCGAAAGAGTGGGAGCCTAGTTTGGTTTTAGATTTGAATTATAAAGAAGATTCCATGGGGCGTGAGTACGCTCAGCTATGTGGCGCCAATTACACGTCGGGCTTAGTGATGTTTTTAGCCCAAGCCCGCGAACAACGAGTTTTCTGGGCGCAATTTACTGAAGAGGAGCCATCATGAGTGCAAACAGTTTTGGTCAACGTTTTTTGGTTCACACTTTTGGTGAAAGTCATGGTGGCGCACTCGGTGCCGTGATCGATGGTTGTCCTGCTGGAATTCATTTTGATGAAAGTGTTCTTGTGAAAGAACTCGAGCGCCGTCGTCCCGGTCAGCACGGCCAAGCAGGCTCACAAGTTGTTTCTGGTCGTAAAGAAACTGATGTGCCAGAAGTGCTCAGTGGTGTGTTTGAAAATAAAACTCTCGGCACGCCGATAGCGATCATGGTGCGTAATCAAGATGCGCGTTCGCAAGATTATATAGAAATCAAACAAGCGCCTCGCACGGGTCACGCTGATGACATGTGGAAAAATAAATTCGGTCACAGCGATCATCGCGGTGGCGGAAGATCTTCAGGTCGCGAAACGGTTTCTCGTGTCATGGCGGGTGCGGTAGCGCAAATGATGTTCAAAGCGATGAGCCCCGATACAAAAGTCATCGGTTATGCTTCGCAAATTGGGCCCATCACTTTAACAGCGGATGAAAAGAAAAAAGTCGCGAGTCAAAATATTGATTCTTTCGAAGCCAGATTTCCTTCGCCTCGCCATACAGAAGTGGCCGAGATGTTAAAGAAAGCTCAAGCTGATGGTGACAGCTACGGCGGCGTTGCAGAAATTTTGATTCAAAATCCGCCAAAACATTTGGGGCAACCCGTTTTTCACAAATTGAAAGCAGATCTTGCGCAGGCATTTTTGAGTGTTGGTGCAACCCAAGGTTTTGAGTTGGGTTCTGGCTTTGAAGCTGTTGATGCAAAAGGCACTGAGTTTCATGCAGGTGATAGCTCAGTCTATGGTGGCATTCGCGGTGGTATCTCAACGGGCGAAAATATTTTGCTTCGTATTTCTTTTAAGCCGACAAGCTCGATTCTCGATGTCGCTAAAAAAGGTCGTCATGATCCGTGCATCGTGACTCGCGCGATTCCTGTTTTGGAATCGATGGCGTGGCTTGTTCTTGCGGATCATTTGTTGTGGAGTCGCACGGATCGTCCCTGGTAAACCTTCTGAATAATTTCTCAAAAAAAAGCCCCCATCTTGCGATGAGGGCTTTTTCAATTTCCAAACACGCAGCTAACGCCGAAGTCAGCTACGCGACCAAATAATTAATAACGAACGATTTCGAAAGTTGCGCGGCAACCGTTAGAAACCCAAACGCGATCTTGTCTCCAGCCGTATGTGCGACCTTGGATGCACGGATCGTAAGAGTATTGGTTGTACAAACGGATTTGACGAACGCGGTATGGATTGATGTAGCACTCTTGTACTCCATAGTAGCCATACGATTCACAACGTACGAACTCAGTGTTGTAAGCCGGAGGCGGGTAGCCAGGGCCTGGATGAGGACGTGGAGGTTGTGGGCGTGGTGGAGCTGGGCGCGGTGGTTGTGGACGAGGACCTGGGCGTGGGCCTCCCCAACCTGGGCCGCCGTGATCAGGACGACCTGGGCCCGGACGACCGGGACCTCTGCCGGGACCGCCATGATCAGGGCCACGACCCGGTCCGCGACCGCCGCCGTTACCCCAACCTGGGCGTTCAACTTCTTCGCCTTGATGAATGTTATCGTTCAAATCTGCATGAGCTACTGGTGTTAGACCAAGTGCGACAATCGCCGCGAATAAAAAGGATTTCATGTTTCTCCCAAGAAAAGTGTCATTTTGACTTTGTTAATAAAGACAGATGGAGATTGTGCACAAATAATGCCGACAAAAACTGGTGTCAGAAGGGGATAGATCAAGTAAGTTCATCGCGATAAAACACCGAAAAATGAAGCGCCGCTTCTGGAAAAGGTACCGGGTACCTTTGGGAGAATTTATGGTTTCTGAAATTTTTAATCCTGAATGGTGGACTGAAGTTGAAGGCTTTAAGTTCAAAGACATCACTTATCACCGCGCAAAAGATCAAGGCACAGTTCGTATCGCTTTCAATCGTCCGGAAGTTCGCAATGCTTTCAGACCACAAACAGTTGATGAGCTTTACACTGCACTTGAGCACGCAAGAATTTCTGCAGATGTCGGCGTTGTTTTGATCACTGGTAACGGTCCTTCACCAAAAGATGCCGGTTGGGCATTCTGTTCTGGTGGTGATCAACGCATTCGCGGTAAAGACGGTTACAAATACGAAGACACAGTTGCGACTGGCAAAATGGATTTGGCTCGCTTGGGTCGTTTGCACATTTTGGAGGTGCAACGTTTGATTCGCTTCATGCCTAAAATTGTTGTCGCTGTTGTTCCAGGTTGGGCAGTTGGCGGCGGTCACTCGCTTCATGTTGTTTGTGATTTGACGATTGCCTCAAAAGAGCACGCGATCTTTAAACAGACAGATCCAGATGTAGCGAGCTTTGATAGCGGTTACGGTTCTGCTTACCTTGCAAGAATGGTTGGCCAAAAACGCGCGCGTGAAATTTTCTTCCTTGGCAGAAATTATTCAGCTCAAGAAGCGATGGACATGGGCATGGTGAATGCCGTAGTTCCGCATAAAGATCTTGAGAAGGTCGCTCTGGAATGGGCCGCAGAGATGAATTCAAAATCTCCAACTGCAATGCGTATGTTGAAGTATGGTTTCAATCTTTGTGACGATGGTTTGGTTGGCCAGCAACTGTTTGCGGGCGAAGCAACACGACTTGCCTATGGTACAGAAGAAGCGGCTGAAGGTCGCGGTCACTTCGTCGAGAAACGCAAACGCGATTTCTCTAAGTTCCCTTGGCACTATTAAAGCGGCCGTGGCCGCGGAAAGCGGCGGGCCAGTAGTTGCTCCCGCTCCTGTTCATAAACAAGATCGTCCGGACTTGTCTCTCCTCGTAAGAGGAGGACAATGTCTTTATGGGACAGATCATAAAGTACACCTTAATGATGAGTTCGGTAGTTCTTCTCTTGAGTGCTTGCCCTGAGAGAAAGAAAATCCCGCCAGTTCCGCCTCCAACGCCACCAGCGCCCGAGACGACGGTAGAGCCGTCAAATCCTAAGACATCAGCGTACCGTTTGCCTGTGCGAGGTATGGCTCCACCATGCGGTTTCCGTATCGTTTTCTATCAAATGCTTGCTTAGTTGAATCAGCTTGAGTCGCTGCGTGTTTCATTCTGAAATGATGCGCGTGTTGATCAAGTAGTGAGTTTTCAAGAGTTCGACAGCTTAGCTCCACTCAATTCGAATCGCGCTCGAAAAACCCCCTCGCATTAGTTTTGCAGTGTTAGTAAATATCTCGGGGGGATTTGGGATGAAAAGAGTGTACTTGGTTTTAAGTGCCTTAGTGATGATCGCCTTCTTTCAAAACTGCAGTAAAGTGCAGTATGCAAGTTTAGACGGTGAGCTAACGTCCAAGGCAATCCCAGACGGAGACGGCAACGTCGTTGATGACGGTCGCGATCCTGGTGATGACACTGTCATCGATGGACAAGAGCCTCGCGATCCAGGCCAAGATGACGTCGTAAAAGAAGATCCTAAAGATCCACGCGATCCAGGTAAGGACATTCCAAAACAAGAAGAAGAAATCACAAAAGGCAATCCTAAGTCTGATTGTGACTATTGCAAATTACTTGATGAAGACCGTGTGATCACTGCCGGTGTCAGTGATATATCTCGTCAGTATCAAAAGGGTGCTGTGAAAATTGAATCAGCAAAAGATGTTTCTATTGTGGGAAATAACGGTTCGGTGCGCATTCAAAATGCGGCTTCAGCTGTTATCTCTGGTAATAGAGGTTCCGTTCAAGTGAAAGCATCCGATGTAAGCGTTACTAATAATAACGGTGCAGTGTGTGTGGTTGCAGATTCCGTGGCAGCTGTAGATAACATCAACGGCGCATTGAAAATTGCTGCTAAAGAAATTGAATCCATCAAAAATGTGACGGGTGAAGTTAAGATTTTTGGTGCAAGAGTTCAGTCAATCGTTGGACTTAAAAATGTATGCTTATACGAAGGGGCTTCAGTTGTGAGCTCTTCAAGTTCTAACATCCGCAAGTGCGATTAGTCGGCGAACGCCGAAGGCAATTACGGATAAAAAAGGGTCGCATCTAGCGACCCTTTTTTCTATCACGCTGTAGCAGCGAAGCCGCGAAATCGAATTACTTTACTGTGCCCTTGTAAATATAAGCGATTCCGCCAGTCAAAGAGATGTACTCTGAATGCGAGAACGCATCTGCATCTTTCATCAACGCCACGAAGCCTTCACGACAAGGGAATGCAGCAGATGATTTTTGAAGATAATCATAAGCTTCACCTTGGCCAGTCACAAGTCCGCCGATTTTAGGCAAAATGTTTTGCGAATAGAAATTGTAAAGCGCACCGAACACAGGAATGTTCACTTGGCCGAATTCAAGCACGATCACTTTGCCACCTGGGCGAGTAACGCGAGCCATTTCTTTCAAAGCTTTCACTGGATCAGAAACGTTACGAATACCAAAAGAGATCGAAGTGAAATCAAACGAGTTGTCAGCGTATTGAAGTGCCGTCACATCAGCTTGTTCAAAAGTAATATCCAGACCGCGAGCTGCTGCTTTACCTGGAGCTGGAATCAACATCTCTTTACAGAAATCTGTTCCAACTACTTTACCATTTGGGCCAACAGCTTTTTTGAATTCAATCGCAAGGTCACCAGTACCAGTTGCGCAATCCAAAACTTCTTGGCCGGGCTTAACGCCAGCGTATTTAACTAATTTTTTTCTCCACAAATGGTGAACGCCCAATGACAAAACCGAGTTGCCTTTATCATAGTTAGCCGCAACTTTTGCGAACATGCTGCGGATAACTTCTGGATTCGGAGAATTTTTAGTCGTTTGAGTGTTCACTGTGAAATCCTATTGTTTGTGCAAAGGTTTATCGATAGCAGCACAAACTTTATCAAGCTTGTTCATCATGTCTTTGAAAGTATCCAAAGTCAGAGCTTGCATGCCATCAGAAAGAGCTTCTTGAGGGCGAGGGTGAACTTCTACGATCACACCGTCAGCACCTGCAGCCGCAGCCGCCAAAGCAAGATTAGGAACGAGTTTAGAAATACCAACTGCGTGACTTGGATCCACGATTACTGGAAGTGGTGAGTTGGCTTTTGCGTAAACAACCGCATTCATATCCAAAGTGTTGCGAGTCGCAGTTTCAAAAGTTCTGATACCACGTTCACACAAGATCACGTTCGGATTGCCTTCGTTTGTTACGTATTCAGAAGCTTTAATCCATTCATCGATCAAAGCACCGAAACCACGTTTCAATAGAACTGGCTTTTTTTGTTTTCCAAGTTCTTTCAACAATGCGTAGTTGTGCATGTTGCGAGAACCGATTTGGAACATCGAAACCATGTCGTAGATTTCTTCAACTTGTTTGATGTCTGTGATTTCAGAAACCAAAGTCATGTTCGTTTCTTTGCAAACAGCTTTGATGAAATCAAAAGAAGCAGCGCCTAAACCTTGGAAAGATTTTGAAGACGTGCGCATCTTCCAGATACCGCCACGAAGAATGTGCGCGCCTGAAGCTTTCACACTTTTTGCGGTCTCAAGAAATTGATCGTAGCTTTCGATCGAGCACGGTCCCGCGATGACTGTAAAATTGGGGCCACCAATTTCATAGCCACCCACATTGACGGTTTGGGTTGAGGGACTTGTTTGCATAGTTTGCGTTTCCATATTACGAACCTTATCTAACATTTCTCGACCGAAAGGGTTGAAAAAAGTAGGTCTTTTTGTGGAGCGGCAGAATAGCACAAGGCTTTTAGACATTACAAACTTTTTGGCGACCGGCGCACTCCTGCGCCATAGGGGCCAATGGACTCTGATTGAGGGGCCTTTCGCGCCCGTGGAAGATCCTGATTTTAAAGGCCTTTCGGTCTTTTACCCGGACTTCTACGAGACCACTTCACATCCGTTCTGGCAGGGTAAAAACGTCACACGTTTCACTACTTCGGAGCTTCAAGCAGTTTTAGAAAGATTTCTAGGTGCAAGTGAAGTGAAAGCTCCACCACATTATGAGTGGACCGAACCTCGGCTGAGCGACTTTGCCACGGCCCTTGATGGCATCCAAAACCGAATTGTAAAAGGTGAGATCACGAAAGCAGTACCTGTGGTTTTTGCGCGCGCAAGTGCAACTATGAGTGCCACGGATCTTGCGCAACTCATTTTGCGTGCAACTCTAGCTCCTGAAACTCTTTACGTGCATGGCTTTTGGCAAAACGGCACTGGCATTCTAGGAGCGACTCCCGAGGTTTTAGTAGAATACTCTGACGGATTGCTTTCAACGATGGCACTTGCGGGAACTTGTCCGAAAGAAGACGCGACTTCGCGTGATTCACTTTTGCAAGATCCTAAAGAAATGCACGAGCACGCATTGGTCGTTGAAGATATTGAAACATTGCTAAAAGATTTTGGGACCGTAGAAAAAGACGGTCCTAAAATTGTGGAATTGCCAACGCTTTATCATCTCAAAACGGATATGAAAGTGCGTTGTGATAAAGCGCCCGCGATTCGCGAGTTAATTGAACGCCTTCATCCGACACCGGCATTAGGTGTGGCCCCTCGATCGGCGGGCTATCAATGGCTTAAAGATTTTCCGGGGCAAGCAGGTCGCGCGGGTTACGGGGCGCCTTTTGCATTTATCGACGATAAAGAGGCCTTGTGCCTTGTCGCGATCAGAAATTTGCAGTGGAATAAGAATGAATTGCTCATCGGTTCTGGTTGTGGTGTTGTCGCAGCTAGTGAACTCAATCGCGAGTGGCGAGAGCTTGGACAAAAAAGAATGTCCGTAAGAAAGATTTTGGGGCTTTAGAATATGACTAACATGGAACTGGCAGCGAAAGTCATTCAGGAACTTTTGAACACAGGTGTAAGAGAATTCGTACTTTGTGCAGGCGCCAGAAACAGTCCGCTCGTTCACATCCTTGATGAAAACAAAGATCTTAAAGTTTATTCTTTCTTTGAAGAACGCTCTGCTGCGTTCTTTGCTTTAGGTCGTATCGCCAGCACACGTCGTCCTGTTGCGATCATTACAACTTCTGGTACAGCAGTGGCGGAACTTTTGCCTGCAACTGTTGAGGGCACATACTCCTCATTGCCATTGATTATGGTTACAGCAGACCGCCCAAAAACTTATCGCGGTTCGGGTGCACCACAAACGATTGAACAAGTTGGTTTGTTTTCTTACTACGTGGAAGTTGCATTGGATGTGGATGCTGAAAATTCGCATATCTCATTCAAATCTTTGTCGTGGAAAAAGCCAATTCACGTGAATGTGTGTTTTGCGGAGCCATTGCTTGATGCTCCCATTCCTCACGTGCAAGTTCCAAAAGTGGCTGAAAGAACAAAGCTGCCTGGACAACTTCCCCTGGGAACATTGCGCGACCTCGAAGCGTTTTTGAATACGCACAAGCCATTGGTGATTGTTGGTATTTTGCCAGAAAAAGCGCATCACACTGTTTTAGAATTTTTGAAAGCTTACAAAGCTCCCGTTTACGCAGAAGGTATTTCTGGTTTACGCGGTCATCCTGAATTGAAAGACATCATGATTCGTTCAGGTGAAAAAGTGATCGAACGTATTTTGCAATCTGGCGACTGCGATTCTGTTTTGAGAATCGGTGGCGTTCCTACATTGCGTGCGTGGCGTGACCTCGAAGATAAATTAATTGATGTCCCAGTGTTATCAGTGAGCTTTAATCACTTCACTGGTTTGAGTCGTCCTGCTCAACATTGCAGTTCACTGGATCTTTTGGGACAAGTTGAGTTCACGAAGACGCCTCGAGAAAATATTAAACTTTCTATCGAAGATTCAGCGAAAATGCAGAAGTTATTGGCGCTATTGGAAAAGTACCCCCAATCCGAGCAAGGCCTCATGCATAGTATTTCAAAGCTCATGAAGGGTGCCTCAGTATACCTCGGTAATAGCCTGCCTATTCGCGAATGGGACGCTTGTGCTGATTACGAGTCCATGCCTGCGCGTGTTGCTGGTAATCGGGGCGCAAACGGCATCGATGGGCAATTGTCCACGTTCATGGGGTGGGCACACCCTAATATGGAAAACTGGTGTATCGTTGGTGACTTAACTACGATGTACGACCTCTCGTCGCTATGGGTTACTGAGCAATTACCAGCGCAAAAAATGCGAATGGTTGTTGTTAATAACGGGGGTGGACAAATCTTTAGCCGAATGTTTAAGAAAGAGATTTTTCTAAACAAACATAAGATTTGTTTTGAGAGTTGGGCTAAAATGTGGAATTGGTCATATACAAAGTGGTCAAATGTACCAAAGCAGGCGGAATTGGCGGATCTGCAAGTAATCGAACTTGTCCCAGATGAAAGCCAAACTCACGCCTTCTGGAAAGAGATCGAGGAGATTTGGAAAAGTTAAATTTGTTTTTTCTCCATGGATTTTTAGGACGTCCCGCTGATTGGGGTAAAGTCCTATCAATCATCCCAGAAGAAAAGAATTTACGCCTGAACGTTCCGGACTATTTCAATATGGATTCTCTCAGCCCTGGAAGAACGATGCCTGAATGGGCAACGAATTTTAATCAGTGGGCACGGAGATTATCCAATAATTCTGGTAGAAATATTTTTGTCGGCTACTCACTAGGTGGCCGCTTGGGTTTGCACGCGCTTGAACAAGATCCAGGTTTTTGGGATGAAGTCGTTTTGATTTCAACCAACCCTGGTTTTGAAGATAATTTTGATAGTGTGGATTCAACTTCTGAACAACGTCGTCAAAGATGGTTGCAAGACTCCTATTGGGCGCAAGAATTCCTGACAGGTTCATGGGAAACTATTTTGCGCAACTGGAATGCACAACCCGTATTTGCTGGTGGAGCTGCCGAACCACTTCGTGAAGAGGACAACTACTCTCGCGACAGTTTGAGTTTAGCACTGACATCGTGGTCGCTTGCGAATCAAAAGAACATGCGTGACCTCATAAAGGAGCAGGCTTCCAAGATTCACTGGCTGGTCGGTTCGCGTGACGATAAGTTTGTGAAGATTGCGGAAACACTTCAAAAAGAGGCTCCATCTTTGCGAGTTGATGTTGTCGATGAAGCTTCACACAGAATTATTTTTGATCGCCCGAAAATTTTGGCTGAGAAAATCAATCTGATCTTACATACCAAGTAGGCTTTTCTGAATCCATTCACGCTGCGATTGCACGTTCACATATGTTGAGCGATGGGCGCAGTTGTCTTTTTGTGAAGCAAGCCACGTGACGCCTGAAGCGACGCCTACGATGTAGATTTGTCCTTCATAAGTCATCAGAGCGGGACCACCTGAGTCCCCATGGCAAATGCCTTTGCCGTTGTTTTGAATGACGGCAAAAGTTTTTTGGTCAGCACTGAAGTTTGAGATTTTTAAGTTCACATGACGAAGATATCCCGCACCTTGCAGGTCTTTGGCGTCTTTCGTTGGTAAACCTGATGTTCGGCCAAAGCCTGTTGCCATAAATTCAAGACCCGAAGTCAGCGGAAAGCTTTCATCGGGTAAGTTAACGACTTGAGTGCCCGCGGGCGCTGCGCGATCCATTATCATCAAGGCAAGATCGTCACCACGGTTGTTTTTCTTTCCCGTTTCAAGAACAAGCGTGCGAACTACTTTGCGTGATTTGAATTGCCCAGTGATCGGTGCATTTCCAAAAGTGATCATGAGGCCTTTGGCATCATTGAATGCGCAATGTGCGGCTGTGAGAATCACTTTAGCGCTGATTAATGTTCCCGTGCAGAAGAGCTCTTGTGTTGGTGCATAGATCATCACGACAGACTGGGTGATGTCTGAATCTGCAGGCATGTTCGAGCCATTGATAATGGCGAAGGCTGGGTTTACAAGTGAAAGTAGAACGGCGAAAAAGATCGCCGTCGCGGCTGCTAGTAACTTCATTCTGTATCGACCATCATCTCTTGCAATGGACCGACCATAGATTTCGCTGTTTTCATGATCCAGTTTTTGTAGATCAAAGCATTTGTGATCAAAACTTTGCCGTCACATTTTTGTGAGCCGCGATTGATGCCACCGCTGATGACGCCCCAAAGGAAATATTGATTGTTTGCGATCACGAATGCTGGTCCACCGGAATCGCCATGGCAAGTGCCTTGTCCGTCGTCTTGTTCAACGACGGCCTCAGTAATGGGGAATGTATCGCGATCGGCGCTGTAGGGGCGGTACTCAGGATCTAAGATTGTCAGAATTGTTTTTCTTAAGATGCCCATACCCATGCTTTGTGCGGGATCATTCACGCCATAACCTGCAACGTAGATCACAGCATTTTTGTGAAGGAATTCTGGCTTAGGTAAAACCATGACAGGGCGATAGCGATTTGGAATATCACCTTGGAAATGTAGAAGTGCGATATCACCGATGCTGTACTTTGAAGTGCGGCGATACTCTGCGTAGGGAGACGCTTCCATCTTATCAACTTGGCGAAGATTTTTTTCGTCGTAGCCAGTCGATGTTAAATCAGGCCCGAAGTAAACTTTCATATCATTGGTGTCGACACCGAGACAGTGTGCTGCTGTCAGAACAAGATTGTTTCTAAGCAGAGTGCCTGTGCAAAGAGTGCCGGTACGTGAATCGTAAACTGCAACGATGCTGTTTTGAATTTTGTCTTCGGGAGAAACATCTTGTCCGCCATAAATTGCGGAATCAGTTTGCGTTTTCAGAGAAAATTTTTGAAGTGGACCGCAAGAAGTGAGTGAGAGACCTAAAACCGCTAAACCCATCAACTTTTTCACTCGGAAACCCCCTTGCACAAATGGATTTATGCAAGGGGAGAGCTGATGACAAGGGCCGTGCTTTGGGAGCCTGAGCTTCTGTCAAAATAACAGCCGTTGCTGAAGTTTTTACAGCTTTTTACAAGCGTCCGTAGCCTCAATCAGAGCAGAGCGAATGCCAGGTTCACCCGCTGCGTGACCTGAGTCCGCGATGAATTGGAATTTTGCTTCGGGCCAAGCCTTGTGAAGATCCCACGCAGATCTAGCTGGGCACACGACATCGTAACGACCTTGAACGATGAAGCCAGGGATGTGGCGGATCTTATTTACGTTCTCAAGCAACCAATTTTCAGTTTTGAAAAATGCATTGTTAGTGAAGTAGTGACATTCGATGCGCGCAAAACTCAATGCATATTCTGGATCATCGAATTCATCGATTGCTTTTGGATCGACAATCAGGCGAGAAGTGGCTGCTTCCCATTTGCTCCAAGCTTTCGCTGCTTGCAGACGGATGTCAGCATTTTCGTGAGTCAGGCGTTTGTAGTAAGCGGTCACCATGTCGTGACGTTCATTTTCAGGAATGGGTTTTAAGTATTCATCCCAAACGTCAGGGAAAATTTGCGAAGCACCTTCTTGATAGAACCATTTTATTTCAGAAGGGCGACATAAAAAGATTCCGCGCAAGACAAGCGCTTTTACTTTTTCAGTGTGTGTGATTGCGTAAGCAAGTGCGAGTGTTGAACCCCAGCTGCCTCCAAAGACAACCCATTTTTCGATGTTAAGCATCTTGCGAATACGTTCGATGTCTTCGACAAGATCCCAAGTTGTGTTTTCTTTTAGTTCAGCGCAGGGAACTGATTGGCCCGAGCCACGTTGATCGAATAAAATAATTCTGTAAAATTTTGGATCAAAGAATCTGCGATGATCAGGAGCGATGCCACCACCGGGTCCACCGTGAAGAAACACAACGGGTTGTCCTTGCGGATTTCCGCACTCTTCCCAATAGAGAGTATGGATGTCAGAAACTTTGAGCATGCCCTTATTATTGGGCTCAATTTCAGGATAGAATTCAGGCATAAAAAAACCTCCCACGGTCGGTAGGAGGTTATCTTAGATTGCTGAGTGTCAGCAATGGTTCTTTCTATTTCTAATTAACAAGCCAATGGTTTTGAAGCCGTGCAAACGCCTGTGCTTGGATACCAAATATTGCCGTTCGTGCAGGTTCTAAAGTTGATGGTAGCTCTTTTACACGTATTGCCTTCTTTACCGCCACCAGTTTTGTATCTGGTGTACGTAGTTATTCCGTCAGCGCAGCAACCGCAGTTTGAAGTTAAGAAAGTGTTGCCTGCGGGGCAACCGTTGCCAACTGGTTCTGTCGGAGTCGTAGTGCCGCCACCGCCACCGCCACCAGCACCTGGGTCGGCACCACCGCCTGGGGGCGGATCTGCGGGTTTTTCTGGAGCGGTACAGCTCGATGCAATTACACGCAATGAACCGTTTGAACATTTCAGATCAATAGTTCCACCGTTGACTGGCATACCACCGATCGAAATTGTCGGGTTAAAGGAACCACATGAGTAACTCGCAGTACCACCGTGTCTAATTTCCGGAATAGTCAGAGCAGATACGCTGCCGCTGCCAGTATCATCAGTTGCAACCTTCGCAACAGTATCCCGACAGGTCATTGTGCCACTACCGTAGGAGGCGTCGGATGCGGTAGAGCTTGGAGTTGTAGAACTATTATTTACAGTGATGCTCGTGGATCCACTTGGAGTGTCCACAACAAAGCGTTCGTTCCACCGATCAGGAAAGGTTGTATTGCTGCTGCCCCAACCACTCCCTTTTTTTGAGTTCGCTGCGAAAGAAAGGAAGATACCTGCAGCAACAACTGTCATGAATGCAAAGTTTCTTTTTCTCATCCCCATAATAACCTCACATTTATAGTATAGCTTATGCTAGCTTACTTCGGAACATTGGCTAAGAAAATATCCCACACCCAGCCCTTTTTTGAGACACCCTTTTTATCTACAAATGAGAACTCCCCTGGTCCCAGTAATGATCCGCGGCCATTGAGTTCTCTGCGTGTGACTTCGTATTTTAAATTAATGGATTTCACTCCCATTGAAGCGAGAGTACGTAGTTCTTTTTTCTTGCATACGCCATCGTGATTCGAGTCTTTCCATAAGATTAGTTTCTTAAAGATTTCATCTTTTTCGTCAATGACGCCATCGCCATTCAAATCATAAGCCGCTAGGTTTGCAAAGCCTGTACTGAATCCATTGTTGTCACCAAATAGTTCAGTCCCGTCGTCAACGATTCCATTGCCATTGTTGTCGATCGCTAAGAAATACATGTCGTGTTTATTGAACGATGGCCAAGAGATTTTGGAACCGTTTTGATATCGTTTATTCAGCACAAAGTTCGATGATTTATCTGCATCTGGAGTAGCATCGCTGTCAAAAGTGAGTACGAGTGGCGAAAAATATCCTCCACAAAATTGATTTTCCCCTGGGAAGCCAGCATTGACAGTTGCTTTCTTTCCGTTCTCCGCCCACACCCAGTTCACGGATGCCGAAAGTGGACCATTTTTTCCCATGTACTGCCCAGTTGGAGCACCAGGTGTTAATTCTTGCTCAAAGCGGATTGATTTAAACAATAGTGTTCTGGCGTTGATGTCTTGGAGCTTACCGAAGTCTACACCTGAAGCGAGGACGTCCATCCCAATAGTCTGAGTGTTCTTCAAACGAATACGAACTTTTTGCGCTGTTACCTGCGCGTCTACTAGTTCAGTAGTTACACCATTAGCGCTATTTCGAACGCTTGCTTTGGGACTTGCAATAGCTTCATTGACTACAGAAGTTGGCTTAACTGCATTGGCCGAAAATTGTACGTGAGCCGTGCGTGTTTCACCAGCTACGTTAACGTAATCGAGATATGCGTGGATGGTTGCATTTGGATCTAGAGGATTCGCAACGCTTCGAAGATTTGTACCAAAGCAATAAACATTAATATCGATAGTGCCAGTGTTGTTGTCACTGCGAGTAACAGTCACTGACGAGTCTACGACGACGTCACTCATATTAGGTCCGGCGAATGGCAAAATATCCAAGTTCGAAGAATTGGTGACTTGGGCGCTTGCATTCATACTGACTGAGGCAAGATAACTTACAACCGCAAGTTTTTTGGCTAAGTTTTTCATCTTTGTACCTCCAAGTTAATCAATGGCAAGGTCACTGACGATCTACTAAAAGTGGCTCGTCTAATTTTTTCAGCGATAATGGTACCACCATCGAATGCACCGTTATTCCAAGTTCTCATCCATAAGTCGGCTGTTCCAGCGACACCGCTGATTGGTGATCTTAGTTCGAACCGCAACAGTTTTGCGGGTTCAATTTTAACAAACGGTGCCGCACCACCTACAGTCGGCAATGTCCTTAAATAATTGTCGACGCTGGTGTAAGTTGTATCTGAAACCGGATGTCTATTGATAACGTTGACGCTTGCTTCTGAAGTTAGAAGTGGTGCGAGATCATCATTTGCAACTTTGCCAAGATAAGAAGCCATTTTAGGAACTGACATCAAATTGATTGTTCCGCCGGTAGCGACACGTAAGTATGTCGGACATGTGAGAAGGAAAATTCGCCCCGTGTCCCATCGCGCGCCAAAAATTTGAGTCATCAAGGGTTTCGTAGCCATTGTTCCGGCAGAATTTTGAATCAAAGGAATAGAGTTAAGTCCGCGGTATGTGATGGTTCCGTCAACCAAAATACTCGCTGGTGTCGTACCCTCTAAATAAGAGTGCATCGGATCAAAAACGGTTGAGCCAAAATCAGTTTCCTCTGAAGCAACCAAGAAGAACGCTTTTGTCCCACCTGCATCAGCAGTTGTAAAAGTAAATGTTCTTGAGCCATTTGTTGCAAAGGCAGTAGCCGGCATGTCTGGATAGTAATCAAAGAAGTTTCTATTATTATCATCCGCCACGCTGATACGATTAAAACTCAAGCTGGATTTTTTAATAATATTTACGGTCGCCAAACTGAAAATCGCCAATTCACTTTCATTGGCAGAATCAGTTTCAAACTTTTTCATTCGCTTCAAAAAGTCATTCATGAAAATCGTATTGCCCAAGACGACGGCGCCGATAATTCCCACAGTGACCAAGATCTCAATCAAGGTCATTCCGCGATTATTGCGAATTACTTGTTTGTGATGTAGTAGTTGTAGTTTTGTTCCCATGTGACCTTTCCATCCGGACTTACAATTCTAAATTTTAATTCATAAAGATTTCTAATAAATATACTCGGCATAATCACATATCCCAAGAAGGCCTGACAGCCTTGCGTAGCACATGCGGATCGAGGTACTACGTTATTTTTAGAAATTCCTAGAGGTAAATTATCTGTATCAAGCATGTTGGCTTCGACGGCTGGCGAGTTATCAAATGTCACTTGATAAAGGGACATATTAAATCGCATGCCTTCTGCAAAGGAGTGAACAGCATTGCCTGTCACACGGCGCAATTTCATTTTTTCGTTAAGCCCGGCCATAAAGGTAAGATAACTGGAAGCTGCATAGGCCGTGACGCAGCCGATGACGAGTGCCACAAGTACTTCTATAAGAGAGAAGCCTTTTTGATTATTGATCATAGGCCCTTCATTCTTGAGATCTCTTTAACTAAGAATCTCGTCATTGCTTTTTTACAGCTGCGTTCTGTTTTGCCTTCAACGACGCCGCAATCTGGATCAACCGTAGTCCATTTAAATGGATCGGCTTTTCTTAAGCTTACTGGATTACATAAGTAGTGGTCGACTGCAGTCGGTAGACCTACATTGGCTGACCAAAGAGGTGGCATCGAATTACTGTTGCAATCAATAATTGAACCGTCAGCTCGTTTACCTAGAATGCCTGCTGCTCTTAATTCATATACTGCTTGAGGATGGTAAATTGTACTCCAGCGAATTCCCGCTGTATAAGCGGATGGCGCAATGACAATTCGTTTTGTAATAAAGGTTCCAATAATTCTCAATGGTGTGGAGCGTGCTTGTATTTCTAAATTCTCACATGTGTAAAATCCTGTGACTAAGGTAGCAGATGCGTCGATCACGCAGTTTTTCATAAGAGACTTAATCTTAAATAGACTATTCGTGCCAGCATTGAAAATTTGAGTTCCAGGCAAATATCCACCAATTCTGCCATCGGCTGGATCCGCGAAGTTAAAGTCTCCATCCGGTGTAAATTTCCAAGCAATGCGCGATTGTTTTACGAATGAAGTCGCCCAATCGGCAGCGGGGAACGAAGCGTAGAATGCTGAATTTGAATCTGGAACCTTCATGCACTCTTTATCAAGCTCAGTAAGATTGAGTGTGTCATCTGGCGCTTCAGTCGCAGAAATAGATTCAATAGCTGTGTTTGCTAGAAGCGTAGGAGTCAAATGATAGGCAGTACCTGAGCCTACGATGGTGACGGTAGATCCACTCTTCGTGAACATGAAGCCGTTGGTCTTATTAACACCAATTGCGGGATTGGCGTATGCAGTTGCACGTTTGTTTTCCGCACTCGTGTATCCATAGTCCATCGCTTCAAGAAAAAGTTTAATGGAGCCTGGTACCGCTACAGTACTTCCTGCGGGCTTGTAAGGTGCAATATCAAGTGCTCCAGCATTGTTGAATGTAATTGTTAGGTCAACGCGGTTATGTTGTTGATCCGAACCCATCATGTATGGGGAGGCAGTTACTACGATTTCGGGTTGGCCTCCGCCAGTTCCGTTGGGATAGATATTGATTGTACCGTTGCGCGGAATAAAGAACTCATTTGTAAAGACACCGCGAGATCCGGCTGCACTTGGATCGGCCATTCCTTCATAAACGAAACGGGCCTTCATTACCGCCCCGCCGTTCCATGAGTTATTAACAAGACCCGCTGTAGTCACAGTTGGAACAGTCGTTTTGACTGAATAAAGGTTGCTAGCCGATTGTTCGACAAAGGCATCAATTAGACCCAAGCTGACTGCAGTTTTAATGGTGTTACCGCTCGCACTCACAAATTTGGTGTAAAGCTGAGATGATGCTGTGACCATTAGGTCGTAAGAAGCAGCAATACGCGCTCTACACAAATCCGCCCTTGCTAAATTTGGAGGCGTCGTCGGTACATTTAAGTTGTATAGGTAATCGAGACCTTCATCTTTTTGTCGATCTAACTCATAACCACCAAGTAATCCAGTGAACACTGGGTTATTACTATTCAAGTCACTCTGTGCGCCACCAGCATCAATTGGTGTAAAGAGATCAGTGCCTTGATAAATTAAGCCACCGCCAATGACAATCTTGTCAACGAACGATACATTCGACATTTTTGATGAGCCAGTCGGTGGCATATAGATATTTGAATTTACGAACACGGGACTTTCAAAACGTAAACCCGCAGTTGCAGGAGCTGGTAGATTTGCAAATGCCGAATTTCCTGTATCTAATGCAGGATCTGCATAACCGAGATATAGGTTTTTAGGTAGGATCAATCCGAAGTAAGTTAACTCGCGTGGGTAAACGAGGACTCGAGAAGTCAGCTCAAGACGAGGATATGCTTCCGACTCAACGTCCGGAATCAAAACAATCGCGATAGACAATGGAACTTCGCGACCTTTAGTTGATGCGATAGCAGAGTCTTCGCGTTTGATTGTAACCGTCAAAGTTGAGTAAGCCTTCGCTACTGGCAACGTGATATTATAAATTGGATTACTTTGCGTCAGCGAATCCAAATTTATCGTCGCAGAAATTTCCGATAAGCGTGTATCAAGAATATTAGCGGGACGCGGAACATCCGTCGCATCAATGTATGTCAGCGTTTCATCATTTAAAAGCAATCGAACAGTGTTACGGGCGTTGTTGAGATTACAACTTCCAGTATTTTGAGTCCAATCACCAGTGAAGCACCATGATTGCTTGATTGCGTTAACCGTGTAGGCGTAAACACCATCTAGAACGATTCGGTTATCGAGTTTGTTCGAGGCTTTAAACACAACATCCCCGCGGGATTTCATGTAAGCCATTGAAGAGAATAACATTATCGAAATAATGATACCGATGATCATCGTAGTGATCATGATTGAACCGCTTTCTGAAGAAAGACGGTGTAGCGGCGATATAACGTGTGAGCTACGCTTTTTCATGGTTTTCGGTTCCCTCTTCTTAACTATCGGCATTTTTGTTTAAAAAATTCAGTGCTAAAGTCGCGTTTGTTCTCAAATCGAGACAGTTTTCTTCTATTCACACGGTAGATTCGCTTTGGACCCATCCGGTGCTCGATAAAATTCTAAGTAGTCTTTGTAAATGTAATGAGGAGATAATTTCTTAACAGCATCACGTATAGAGTTTCGCTCCAAATAGGGACGATCTAACGTATTCAAAAGAGTGTCAGCCGGGGGAGCCGCCACACCCAAATGGAAAGGACGGCACTGCAAGTCGAAATGTTTGCTGTGAACTTTGTAGAATTCTTCAAACTCACTCGCCTCAACAAAATCTGTATTCACAAATGGCTTCACAGTTTTTTTAACGTTCGACGCCAATACCTGCGGATAGGGCTCGATCATGATGTCGACATACTTAAAATACTTCATGATCGGCGCCATGAATTCGTCAAAGTCCTTTTGGCTTTGCACAGTCGATGCATCGAAGTAAGTTTGAAAGATGCCATCAGGAGTCATGCATCGATGTGCCATCTCAACAAATTCATTGCTGTAAAGTTTGGAAGCATTGAAATTCGACGGGTAAGTCGCAGTATTCAAAATAAGATCGTAAGTGCCAGGCTCGCAGTTACGTAAAAAATTAAAAGCATCTTCCAAATAAATTTTCGCACGCGGATTATTTAATAAATCAAAATTATCTTTTTTCAAAAGCTCCAGATTTTTCAACACGACAGGAGAGATCTCAACCATGTCTGTTTGCAGGCTGATCGCGTTCACGGCCCACGCAGCTTGGCCACTGCCAATACCGACAACCAAAGAGCGGTTGTGATGTTTGGTCGAAAGCTTCGCGGAAGCAAGGCCGCTTATAAATTCCATTCCTGACCAGAAATCGTGGGAGTAGTGACCGTCAACGACATAGATTCGAGCAGGTGGATCATTTTCCAAATGGGAAGTGGAAGTAAAAAAGGCGATGCTGGAAAGAACGTGTGAGTGAATTTCGACATCGGATATTTTGTAGTGCTTGCGAGCTTCAAAAGTAATTCTGTTTTGAAACATGCCGTTTTTAAAATCATTCTTCAAATTGAAAATACTAAGCATAGCAACGATGATAATCGCAACTGTTTTAACTAAAAATCCTTTTTGTCCTAAAGACGTTGTCACTACCATGATAGCAGCGCCAGCAATCAGAATCGCAAAATAAAGCTGATCCCAGAAATGCGCGGCTAACAATCCCCCGATAATGAATCCTAGAATGTTTCCAAAGCTGGCAATAAGATTCAGGCCGCCGCTCGCGGTGTCGACATCAAACTTTGAAGACGCGTGAGAGGTTTCATTTACAAAAATCAAACTCGAGATAAAAACCGGAATAGTTAAAATAAGTGCATGAAGAAATGAGAACGCAAAGTAGTTTGGTAATTCGCCAGAGAATTGGTCAGTGATCCATAACGAATAATCCGCGAAGAATTGAAAAATACAGAAAGCGATAAGTGCAAGAGAGAAAAATAGAAGCTCTGAAGATACGCGGACTTTTTTTGCGAGCACTCCACCTAAAGCCATCCATGTGAATACCGCACAAGAAATCAGAGTCGCTTGAAGTCGTAAACCTTCTGTCACCATGATTTGAGTTTTTAATGCCCACGTTGTCATATACAAACTCAGCGTTGAAGCACCGAGAACTGTGAACGCTGAACGAGGAAAAGATTTTACAAGTTCAAAAATATCGAAAACTTTTTTCTCTGCCTCAAGCGCAAAGCGGCCTTTTTTCTTGAAATACAAGAGCAGAGCGCCCAATGAAACTTGCAAAAGACCGACGATCAAAACTGAAAGTTTCACGGAGCCTGCGTGCACGTAATACCACTCAAACGCGATCAAACCGAAAATCGCGCCAAAGTGATAAAGGCAATAGATCAAGCCAAAGCGCACTCGGCGAAGATAGTAGCTGTACAGCGGAACATGCGTACCCAACGCTAACGCCGGCAACATCAGTCCAATTACGACTAAAGCTAAAGGCAGATTGAGTTTATAGAATGGACCTTGCAACAAAATGAAAATCAAAAGTGAGTAGCAACCTGTGATCAATTCGATCCAAGGAAGATAGCGGCGAAACTTGTGTCCGTAATAGCTGCCAATTGCTGAACCCAGGATGAAAGTCAGGGTGACGGTCATGAAGGTGGTGTAGAGGTCTCCCATAGTCATCGAAACCACTTTTTGAAAAACGGTTTGTGACGAGAGATTGATTAATCCAGATAAGACCGCGAGAAATAGCATCGTTTTTCAGTCTCAATGCAGAGTGAAAAACGAGCAAGTACTTGTCCAGAAATCTCGACTTAAGAGCTAAACAATTTAACGGTGATCAGCGATGAGTTCAGCGCCCGATTTTTGAGTCCGTAAATGCATTTGTATTAGACGCTCATAGGCCACGCTCATTCGAAATTTATCGAGCGCCAAATTGAACTGATCTCTTAACTCTCGATTGCGAAAGAAGACTCGGGGCGGGGGACTTTTTAGCGAAATCTTGTGAACTTGGATTGTATCGGTTGTGTCCACAATGCCTGCCAAAAACTCTTGGTAGTAGTCGAAAATCGCTCGGTCACAAATAATGACTTGAGTTCGTCCAGACCAGAATGACTTATGCTGCTCTTCGCGAGTGATGAATTCGTGGTAGGTGGTCGGACGTTTTTTAGGTTCGTAAATTCGCATAAATTCAGGACCTAATTTTTCCCACAACCACGGACCAGCAGCCAATTTGAGGGCTTTAAGATCCTCGAGGTTTTTAACTTTAATCTTGTCTTTCTTTTTCGAGATCGCAACCACTTCACTTGAATAAAGTGGATCGGATAGGTAGCCAATTTTTTCTGAGTAAGGCAGTCCACCCACAACAATGTCGATGCGCTTTCCATATTCGGCTTCAACGATCAGGCCCTTATCCGTCAGTGCTTCTAACTGAATCGAATGTCCTAATTGTTGCATAATGGATTTGATGATCTCGACATTCAACCCATACACATGCCCGTCCGCCACATAGGCGTAAGGCGGGCTGTTTTGGTTCACAGCCACCTGAAAGGTCTTCGCCAAACAAGGTGCTGCACAGAATGAAAGTAAAATAGGAATTAATTTTGATTTCACAGTTAGTCTACCTCAACTAGACTGCTCAAAATATCGGCCTACCCGAGTATTACTTGATAGTAATACTCTGTTTTAAACACGATTGTTTCGTTCTTGACGATAATTTCACCGAGTTGTGAACAAGTATTACAAGAATAAATTTCGGTAAATTTCTAAATCCTTCTTTTCAAGAAAACTTGAATCGAGCGCATGACGATTACATTGATTGAATTCAGCTACGGTAAAGCCGTGGACGTTTTGAAGAACTTCATAATCATCACTCAACGTTGTTGCGAACACACCTGGATCATCTGAATTGATCGTGACTTTGATTCCTGAATTCATGAGTTTTCTAACGGGATGTTCTGCATGAGTGGCGAAAGCTTGCGTGAGATAATTACTGATCGGACAAACCTCCAAAGGCACTCCGCGATCTCGCACAAAATTCAGCACCGAAGGATTGCGCACAATTTGAATTCCATGCCCAATTCTTTCAGCACCAAGGATCTCAATACTGTCTCTTACCCACAAAGCGGCATCATCCATTGGCGTTTCACCCGAATGAACCGTGATATGCAATCCCGCTTTTTTTGCTTTTTCAAATAGTGGCGCAAAGACTTTTGGATCAGAGCCCTCTTCGTTGTCGGCAAGATCGAGTGCGATGAATGTGTCTTTGTAATCAATTACAAAATCCACAACTGTTTCTGCCACTGCAAATGGCTTGATACGTTGAACGATGCAAATCAACCCCACAGCCATTGGGAGTTTCTTCTTCGCCATTTCAATTCCCGCGTGGAGAGCTCTATGGATTTTTTCGAACGTTAACGTGTGATGCCCATCAGCGATAAAGGTTGGAGCATATCGCAGTTCCAAAACGCGAATGCCATCGTTGAAGGCGTCTTCGCAAGCCTCATAAGCCACCCGAGTCAGGATCTCTTCACTTGCGAGGACTTTTTGAGTATTGAGGAATTTCTTAAGCACCGAACCCAAATCCCTCATAGGTGATTCAACAAGAAATTGTTCTCGTTGAGCCGCGTAAGTGGTGGCTAAAGTGATGCCGACTTGGGGGGCCAGCTCAATCAAAGTGCTCCAACGCACTGAGCAGTCCAAATGTCGATGAAGTTCGACCTTAGGAAGCGCGCGAATGTGTTGCGTAGAGAGCTTTTGCATTTGAAGTTCCTTCTTCTCGGCTGTATTAATTTATCCTATGACAGAACCAATCCAAATCAAAACAAAACTCGCTGGTAATCCCTCTAACGAACCTCAATTTAAGACCTTTGTAAAAAGCCAAGATGGAAGACAAATTCCAGCTGTGGATCCACGTTCTACACGTGCTTTGGTTTCTTTGATGGACATGAATGCGGTCCTTGGTGGCGCGGCTTCACATTACGGCGGTCCCGCAGCGTTGGCAGAATTGTGGTCAGCAATGCACGCGATTGTTTTTGATGAGGCAACGCAAGCAAAAAAACAATGGTACGAAATGTTCCATGTCGTGAACGATGCGGGTCACTGTGAAAATGGTTTGTATGCTTTGAAAGCAAATTACCAAATGGCGGGTTTGGATTTAAATTCTCTAAAAAAATTCCGTTCGATTGAGAGTGGCCTGACAGGTCACGGTGAAGTTCACTGTTTCCCTGAAGGTGTTTTCGTATCTAACGGTCCATTGGGTTCTGCATTCCCGCAAACTCAAGGTTTGGCGATGGGTGAAAAATTCTCAGGCCTTAACCGCATGACGATCACTACGATCTCTGACGGTGCATGTATGGAAGGCGAAGCGAAAGAAGCTTTCGCGGCGATTCCAGGTCTTGCTCAAATGGGTAAGCTTGCTCCGTATGTTTTGGTTATCTCTGATAACAACACAAAACTGACTGGCCGTATCGATGCGGATGCGTTTTCAATGAATCCAACTTTCGCCTCATTGAAAGATCTGGGTTGGGATGTGATTACATTGGCTGAAGGTAACAACCTTCAAAAATGTTACGACACGTTGGTGACTGCAATGGCGAAAGCGAAAGCAAATCCAAAAGTGCCAGTTGCTATCCACGCAAAAACAATCAAAGGTATCGGCACAAAGAAAACAGCTGAGTCTGCATCAGGTGGTCACGGTTTCCCATTGAAATCTCCGACTGAGTTACCGGCGTTCTTGACTGAGATCTATGGCGGCGAAGCGTTCCCAACGGTTTTTAATTCTTGGATTGAAGAATTGAATAAATGGGAAGCTGATATCAAAGCTAAAGGTGCTAAAGACTCTGGCGAGAAAATTCAAAAAGGTGTTGCATCGGCGATGATCAAAACTCGTAAAGCGGGTTTGCCAGTGATCAGTGTGACGTCAGATCTTCCGGGTTCAACAGGTGTTGCTGATTTCCGTAAAGAGTTCGCAGCCGATTCATTCGACGTAGGTGTCGCCGAATCCAACATGATTTCTGTTGCAGCGGGTTTCTCAAAATTGGGTTACATCCCAGTTGTCGATACATTCGCACAATTCGGTGTGACTAAAGGTGCTTTGCCAATCACGATGGGTGCTCTTTCAGAAGCCCCTATTATCGCGGTCTTCTCGCACACGGGTTTCCAAGATGCCGCTGATGGTGCCTCTCACCAAGCATTGAGCTACATGGCGATGGTTTCTTCTATTCCGCATGTTGATGTTTACTCTCTATCTTGTAGTGAAGAAGCAGATGTTTTGATGACCTCTGTGATTGAAAACTTCGCTAAAGACCGTAAGGCGGGCAAAGTTCCTAATTCTGCTATCTTCTTCTTGGGCCGTGAAAACTTCCCTAAGTCCTACGTTCAAGGTGCTGCATACGATACGAAAAAAGCGCAAGTGCTTGCTGATACAACAGCAGGAAAAGCAAAGGCAGTGACGATTGCAACAACAGGTTCATTGGTTCCACAAGCATTGCTTGCGGCACAAGAGCTTGAGAAAAAAGGCGTTGGCGCAGTTGTAGTAAACTGTGCAAACGTGAATCACGTTGATGTTGCCACTTTCAAAACAGCGTTAGCGAAAACTCAAAAACTTGTGACTGTTGAAGATCACCAAGTTGTTGGTGGTTTCGGTCAAATGCTGACCCATGGTTTGGTGCAAGCAGGTTTACAATTTGCTGTGAAGTCTTTGGGCGTTCACGGTGAATTCGGTCAATCGGCTTACACAGCTTTGGAACTTTATAAAAAACATAAAGTAGATTCTTCTGCGATTATTGAAGCGAGTCTGTAATGTCAGTGCGTGCTCCTCTAGATGTTCAAATTATTCGTGGTGACTCTGTAGAGAGTCATCACCTTGTTCATGCGGTTGTCATGAATTCAAAAGGGGAGCAGGTCGCTGTTTTCGGTAACGCTGATTTGATGATGTTCCCAAGATCATCTATCAAGATGATCCAAGCGATGTTGCTGGTGGAAAGTGGCGCTTACAAAAAGTTCAATTTGGATTTGCGCCATCTTGCATTGGCGTGCGCCTCTCATCACGGGGAAACAATTCATACTACACTTGTGAGCGAATGGTTGGACAAGTTAAACTTGTCTCCATCTGATCTTGCTTGTGGTGCCCATTGGCCGAGTGATGAAATTCGCGCTCGTGAAATGGTGAAACTCGATATTCAACCAACTAAGTTACATAACAATTGTTCGGGCAAGCATTCTGGCTTCTTGGCAGTTGCAAAGACTTTGGGTTACTCAACTCAAGGTTATGAGAAATACGATCATCCAATTCAAAAATCTTTGCGCCAGATATTCTCTGAGTTGAGCGATATCGATTACGATAAGGCGGCTTGGGGAATCGATGGTTGTAGTATTCCAACTTACTTTGTGCCGTTAAAATCAATGGCTAAGGCGCTGTCAGCGTTCTTACCTAATTCAGCACAAGCACCTGAACGCAAAGAAGCGATGGCGATGCTATTAAAAGCAATGCAAACACACCCTGAACTTGTTGGTGGTAATCATGATTCTTATTGCACGGCGATCGGTCGCGCGACTCAAGGTAAAGTGATTGCAAAGATTGGTGCTGAAGGTGTTTATGCCGCGTTCATTCAAGAGTTAGATCTTGTGATTGCCTTGAAGGCTGAAGACGGGGCGTTTAGAGCTTGTGAAACTTCGGTGGCTGCACTGGTCAACCACTTTAAAGATTTGATTCCTCATTCTCTCAGCAGCCCAGTTCAAAAAAACTGGGCCGGTGAAGAAGTCGGCAAAATCAAAGTCGTAATTCCTCAGTAGGTAAAGTAGCGGTTTGCCGCTACTTATCTTTCAAACTTCTTTCGGTATTCTTGAAGGGCTTTTTTACCTGCTTCAGTTTTGAACCAGTTATAAAGACCATTCATGTAATCGCCCGTCTCGTGATAAAGCGTGCCTTCAGCAAGACCCAACTCAGCTTGAACCGTATCGACGAAGGCACGGTCGTGTGCTACACCCCAATCAACAAGTTGCTCACGTTCAACAGCTTTGGCGCCACCTTCATCCAATCTCCATGCAGAGTTCGACCAGCGAGGACGAAGTTCTGATTTAGGATCGTATTCACGTTGGTGATCCAAGAGCATTTGATCATGGAATCCCAAGCCATCAGCAACTGCATCAACAAAGAATGCATCTGAAACGTCACGGAAAACCATTTTACCTGTTGGCTTCATGTCACGATCGAATTGGATCAACATGTTCTGTGGATTTGGAGTTTCCATCACTAAGCCATAGCGGATAAGTAGTTTTGCTTTTGCACGACCTAACAAAGCACCAAAGTGCTCTTTAAAGAACGCATTGAAATCAGCTTTATTAATTTGCGCGATCTCGCGACCCACGTATGGAATAGAGAACGCTGGCAAATAGTAGTGACCATCATCCATAAGACGGACGTCACGAATCACCATACCTGTGTAAGATTCTTTTTCTGAAAGCGTGAGTGTTTCACCCATCACGATCAAAGTATCATCAGCACCCATTTTTCGGTCCATCTCACGAATGTGATTTGAATGCGGCATCGCTGATAAAACGTCATCACGAGTTTCAGTTTTAGTTGGTTGGTATTCACCTTTTGGACCGTGCGGATAATCCGTCGCCATTTTGATTGTATAACCACGCATTTTTCCAACCATCGCCATTGAGCGCGATGACGTCATGTATACATCAAGTTTGCCCGTTGGTTTTGCATGGAAAAATGGAACTGTCTTTGCAGTATTATATGGATGTTGAGGCCACAACGCCGTTTCCCCATCCATTGTGAAAGTATTTAGAAGATCTTTTGGAGTGTCTTGCGTAAATTCATATCGCACTGCTGATTTTGGAACAGGTGCAAGAGTGACTTTAACAAGCTCGCCCGATTTTTGATATTTCTCGAGATTCGCTTTTTGTTCCCAAGACAACCATTGCATGTAAGCGTCTTCACCAACCACAGCTTTAACAGCTGGCTTTTGAACGTGAAGTACGAAACGGCACAATTGTGCAGCTGATGATGTAGAAGCGATAGATAATAACGTAAGGGCAGTAAGCCCTGCGCGTAATTTCATATTCCCCCCGGAACGGAAATTAAGTGAGTTCCCCATTGAAAACGCGCTGATTTATATCGAATTACATCGGATACGGTAGCATTAACCGGACTTCAGAAAATAGGTGAGGATCGTCTAAAAATTGGTCAGCAAAAAATTCATAAAAAAAAGGACCGACAACGTCAGTCCCTTCTAAGATCAAAGTATATTTAGCTACTCCTGTGAAACGGGAGTGTAGACAAGCCTATTTAGCTGAGCGGCAACCAAGGTTCACGCTTTCGCCGTTATCATAAGAAAGTTCAGCTTCGAAAACCTGATCAGCAAAAACAGTTTCTTTACCGATGCGAACGTTTTGTTTTTTGAAACGGAAGTTCGTTGGTTTATTAGACGGAATAAATACAACGATCTTAGGATCTTGTTTTACTTCAAGGTCCAATCTGATTTGCAAAATGTCGCCAACAACTTCTGATTTTTGATAGTCAGCGTAGTAAAGGCGTTGAGCATCGTCTTTCAACGAAACAAAGAATTCTTTCTCACCTGGGTGGCCATAAATGCTAACCACAGAAACGCCTTCAGAGTCCGTTTTGCAAAAACCAATTTTGCGAGTGCCATCAAGAGGAGCTTCCGCAGCTTGCGCAACCGTGTTGACTAGGAACAGAGCGAGGATAGATAAGATCATGATTTTCATGGGGACTCCTTCGGGGCTAGCTTCTCCGGCGAAGCCGGAGTGTTTGCAGTATGGAAGGAGGCCATTACAATTTCTGGGCCCGCTGAGATGGAATCTCTCAAAGATAAGGGGGCATTAGCTGTTCAAATTGTTTACAAAGGCCCTATTTCGCGGCTGTTGTAACGCCAGAACTTAGGAAGGAACAAAGCCGTTACGACCACCGCGATAGTGCAGATAATCCCACCTGACCATAGGCTGATCGGAACAGAAAATTTGGAAGCCATCCAACCCGCACGTGCATTACCTAATAACGGACCTGACATATAAGAAATCATCTCGATGCCTGAAAGTCGTCCACGCAATTCATTCGGTACAGAGTGATTCCAAATGATGCCGCGGAATAGACCGCTCATCATGTCAGCGGCTCCTGCGAGAGCTAAAAATGCTAATGCAGTATAAAGATTCGGAGCAAAACCAACACCGACAATAAAGATCGCCCAAAATGCAGCTGCAATGATCACGGCTCTACCATGGCGATGAACTTTTCCCGTCCAACCACTGAACAAAGTCATGATCAAGGAACCGACTGCCATCGCTGAAAACAACATTCCCGCTGCCGAAGCACCACCCCAAGATTCAGACATCGCTGGGAAGAGTGCGACCGGGAAAGCAAAAATCATTGCTACGATATCGATGACATAAGTGCCGACTAGTTCTGGTTTTGATAGAGCGTATTGAATGCCTTCTTTAGCATCCACCCATGGAGACTTTTCTTTCGCATCAGGATTTGGCATTTGTGACATCATCGCCAAGGCAATCAAAGCAGCTAAGAAACTCAAGAAGTCAAAAAGGTAGGCCCCTTTGATTCCGAATGAAGAAATCAAAATACCACCCAGCGCTGGACCAATGATCGCACCCGCTGCGTAACGGAAAGATCCCAACGCACCAATAGCAGCGTAGTCTTCTTTCGTCACAAGTTTTTGAGTTAAAGCATCCATTGCAGGACGGTGGAAACCTAAAACTGATTGGAAAAGTCCAACGAGAATATAAATCGCGGGGATGGAAGGCTTCTCTTGGAACGCATTGATCGTTAAGCCCAAGATCAACAAACACATCAGAGTTTCAGAAACCAAAAGTAACTTACGACGATTGATTCGATCCGCGTAAGTCCCGCCAAGAATCCCGAAAATCAAAACCGGCAATAGTTGCACAAGGCCCAGTGCACCCACATGCCAATTGTCTTTCGTAAGAGCGTAAACTTGATAGGGGATTGCGACGTAGCTGACCATGCTTCCTAAAAAGGAAATCATTTGGCCAAAGAAAAGAAGACGGAAGTCGCGATATTTTTTGAGGGGAGTCAGATTGATAAACATAGGTAGTTCAACTTACTACAGGAAATAAAAAAATGGCAGGGGATACCTGCCATTTTCAACAACAACTTAATTTGCAAATCTAATTTGAACTACGCAGCTTCTTCGTGGCTGAACGCTGACATTTGGCCCATTTGCTCTGGAGAGAATGCAGACACGATATCCACAAGGATAACCACTTTGTTGTCTACTTTACCCATACCGCGAACAAAAGACATCGCGTGCTCATTACCAAGAACTGGAGATGGTTCGATTTGGTTTTCTTCCAAATCAACAACCTCTTTAACAGAGTCAACGATCATACCTACTTGGCCAATCGCTGTATCGATAACGATGATGCAAGTGTCACGAGTTGTGTCTTGTGCATCCATACCAAATTTAATTCTTAGATTAACTACTGGGATGATTTTACCGCGAAGATTCATAACACCTTTAACATAGTCAGGTGTGCGAGGAACTGGTGTGATCTCGCCGAATTGATTGATCTCGCGAACAGTTTCAATAGCTACGCCATATTGCTCAGCCATTAATTGAAATGTTAAGTACTGCCCCGGTTTTGCTTTAGAAGTGATATCGCTCATTGCCAATGCCTTTCAAGTCCCAAACGGACCATAAAAATAAAACTCGTCATAGAACTTTTCGTGATTTCTGGCTACGACTTGAGGAAAAACGGACACGTCAGGAAAAATTAATCTAGGGTCCTAATCATTGTGCCAAAGCGGAACGTTTATTTGAGTATTTCCTTGTAATTTCAATAGGAAGTGAACTGCCCTCAGATTGTGCCTAGACCACGAGATTACACCTATGTATCTGGACTCACCTAAAAGTAGTTAGGCCCCGATAAATGAAGTGAAAATTTACGTAATTATGGAGCGTACCTATGAGTGGTGATGATTCTTTTTTCGCAGAACTGCAAATGGACTTCTTAAATGAGTCCGCTTTTCTATTAGAACAATATGAAGAGTATATGATGAGACTGGAGAACAGCGAAAATCCAGCGCATGATCTCACCGACATTTTCCGTGTTGCCCATTCTGTAAAAGGTGGAGCAGCAGCAGTAGGTTTAACTGAACTTTCTAAATTCGCCCATGTGATGGAAGACTTGCTCGATCTACTTCGCAGCAAGCCAGATCTTGTGAATTCGAATGTAATCTCTTTGTTATTGCAATCAGGTGATGAGTTGAAAAATCGCATCGCAGCTTTGCAGCAAGGACAAGAATCTGCTTGGGATACAAAAGCACTCGTTGCTCAGTTGATCCAAGTTACTGAAGAGCTTTCTGGTAAGCGTTCCAAACGTCACGAAACAACATCGGCCGCTCCAGCTGCTGTTGCTCCAGTGATGGAAGAGAAGCAAGCTCTGCCAGATGATTTCTTTTCTAATATAGATGAAATCGCAAATGCATCAGCACCCGTTGCTGCAGCTGCTGAAGCGGCTCCCGTTTCAGAGTCCACTGGCGACGAAGACTTTACGAATCATGAACTGTTAGCAGAACTATTGGGACAGTTGTCTCCAGAAGATCGCGCCGAATTCGAAGCGCAAGAAGCAGCCAACAAGCCAGCGGCTCCGGCATTAACAGTTGTTACTGAAGCTGAGCCAGTGATGGCGGCACCCGTGGCGCCGATTCACGTTGCTGTGACGCCAGCGCCTGTTGCGACAGCGACAGCATCTGCATCTGCGAAATCAACTCCAGCTCCAGCAGCAAAAACAGCTGGCGGTGGCGATGGTGGAAACAAAGCAAAAAATCAAACAAGCGCTATCAAAGTAGATACGGGCCGTGTTGACTCGGTATTGGATGCAGTGGGCGAGCTTGTTGTATTAAAAAATCAATTAGTCCATGACGAAACTGTTCGCAGCGGTGTGAATCTGCGTTTGGAAGGCATCGTTGATCAGTTAGATAAAGCCGTGCGTGAGTTGTATGAGAAAACTCTCAGCATCCGCATGACGCCACTTAAATCTATGTTCATCAAAATTCAACGTATCGTTCGTGACGTATCGTTGGCACTCGATAAACCCGTTGATTTACAATTAGTGGGTGAAGAGACAGAGGTTGAAAGAACTGTATTTGAGCTTTTGGGTGATCCATTAGTTCACTTAGTTCGTAATGCCATGGACCACGGTATCGAGACAAAAGAAACACGTCTTGAAAAAGGCAAACCAGCGACTGCAAAAGTTATGGTCTCTGCAAAACAAAACGGTGGTAACGTTATCATCGACATCGTCGATGACGGTGGTGGTATCAACCGTGAAAAAGTTTTGAAGAAAGCCATTGATCGTGGTCTGGTTCCACAAGGTGTTGATCCGAATACGATTCCTGATGAACAAGTTTTCCAATTTATTTTCAATGCGGGCTTTTCGACGGCAGATAAGATCTCGGATCTTTCAGGTCGTGGTGTGGGTCTAGACGTTGTTAAGTCGAATTTGGATAAAATTAACGGTAAGATCAATATCTATTCTAAGCCAGGACAAGGTTCGACTTTCCGTCTGACAATTCCACTGAGCACGGCGATTACGGATGGTATTATCGTGGCTCTTGATGGTGCGAGATACATTCTGCCAATTTATTCAATCCGTGAGATCGTACGTGTACTTCCAAAAGATTACACAAACGTTTCAGGTGCTGGCAAAGTTGCGAACATTCGCGGTTTATTATTACCAGTAATCGATGTCAGCAAAACTTTGGGTGATATCAACTGGGACATGAATAAAAAAGATCAAAAATTGCAACGTCGTGAAAACTCTTTGAGTGCACGTCGTGAAGAAACAATGCTTGTGATCATCGAATCTATGACAGGTCAAATGGCGTTCCCAGTTGACGATGTTTTAGGTCAAGCCCAAGTGGTTGTAAAACCCATCAGTACAGGTCAATCAATTCCTGAAGTTGCGGGTGCCGCGATTCTTGGTGATGGTAAGACAGTTCTTATCCTTGATCCAGGTGCGCTTGTTAGCAATTTAACTAAAAATAGAGAGTTCGCTGCATGAGTGCCGTAAAAAAATTGGATCCAGTTGGTTCATTGTATGATTTTGAAGACATCAAGTTAACAGACAAGATGTTCGAAAAATTGGCGGGTCGCATGTACGATCTTGCTGGTGTGGATTTACCTCCATCACCAAAAAATCACGCATTGATTCGCAATCGTATTGTGAAACTTTTGCGTCGCCACAAGCTTTCGACATACGAACAGTATTGGGAAATCTTGGAAAAGGGTGAACACTCTTTTGTTCAAGAGTTCATCTCTGCGCTGACGACAAATATGACTTCGTTCTATCGCGAATCAAATCACTTTGATTTCTTGGCGAAAGAATTGCCAGTCTTACAAAAGAAGTTCGGTGATTTGCGTTTGTGGTGCGCGGCTGCCTCAACAGGTCAAGAGCCCTACACAATTGCGATGACTGTGTGTGAATCTTTGCCGGATATGACAGCGGCTAAAACGAAAATTTTGGCGACAGATATCGATTTGCAAGTTTTGAAAAAAGCTTCCATCGGAACTTATGAAGAACGCGAGATGCAAGGTTTGCCTCCAACTCATCGTCATAAGTATTTCGATAAGCAAAAAGCGGCTGATGGTTCTGAAACTTGGCGCACGAAAGATACATTGAACAAAGTTTTGCGCTTTGCTCAATTCAACTTGATGAACCCACGCTATGAATTCCAATTTAAATTCCACGTGGTTATTTGCCGTAACGTTTTGATTTACTTCGATGAAGCTACAACAAAGAAAGTTATCAATAACTTGGTTGAATGTGTTGCTCCAGGCGGCTACTTGATTCTTGGTCACTCTGAATCAGGCAACGTGAAGCACGCAAAATTGAAACCTCTTTCTCGCGCTATCTACCAGAAAGTGTAGGGTCTTGTGGCTAAAATCAGAGTTCTCATTGTTGATGACTCCGCTGTGATCAGAAAATTGTTAGAGAAAATTTTCTCATCAACTCCAGACATTGAAGTTGTTGGCACAGCAGCAGATCCCTACATTGCGCGTGATAAACTGGTTCAGCTAAAACCAGACGTTATGACCTTGGATGTTGAGATGCCGCGTATGGATGGCATCAGCTTCCTTGAAAAAGTCATGCAGCATTTCCCAACTCGCACGATCATTTTCTCTTCACTTGCAAAAACAGGTTCAGAGACGTACTTGAGAGCTCTTGAGGCTGGTGCGATTGAGATCATGGAAAAGCCATCGATCGACGTCTCACAAACTTTGGAAGTCCTTGGTAAAGAGATCGTTGAAAAAGTGAAAGCCGTTGCGAAAGCTCGTCTGCAAGGTCCTTCGAAAATTGTTTCGACTGGTGCGCCAGTTCAAAAAGTTAAATCCACTTCACTTGCAAGAACAACGCATCAGTTGATCGCAGTGGCTTCTTCAACGGGTGGTACGGAAGCTCTAAAAGTATTCTTATCAGGAATGCCAGCGGATATTCCTGGAACTTTGGTTGTGCAACATATGCCACCAGGTTTCACGAAATCATTCGCAGAAAATCTAAATAAGATGTTCCCATTTGAAGTAAAGGAAGCCCAAGAGGGTGACCAGGTTGTTCCCGGTCGCGTGTTGATCGCTCCAGGAAACTATCACATGGAGATCACTCGTTCGGGTGCGTTTTACTATGTGAAACTTCACCAGGGACCAGCACTTCACAGCGTTCGTCCTGCAGCCGACTACTTAATGAAGTCAGTTGCAAAATACGTTGGTAAAAATGCCTTGGGTGTTGTTCTTACCGGAATGGGTAAAGACGGAGCAGAAGGTTTGCTTGAAATGAAAAACGCAGGCGCTTACACGGTCGCACAAAACGAAGAAACGTGCGTCGTTTACGGAATGCCTGCGGCAGCAGTCGCACTCAATGCCACTGACAAAGTCCTAGCGCTCGACAAAATCGCTGGCGACCTCCTTAAACACATCGATAAACGAAATGCGGCGTAATTAGCCGCATTGACGAAAAAGGTTGAAAAGGTACCTGCTTACTTCTGCAGAAGCACTGCATTGCAAAAAGGTACGGCGTACCTTTTTGCGGCCTAAGCCGCATTTTCTGCATTTGAGTTAGTCCATTCGAACTACGAATGTTCCTTTGAGTATGGCTCTTGTGTCGCCGTTCGTTTGAACTTTCACTGTGATGATGTCTTTTGATTTTCCGTCGCGAGTCAGTCGTTCGTAAAAGTTCGCCGCGAACTGAGCGCTCGGGAATTCACAAACAACTTCGAAATCTTCTTCAACAGGTTTTAAATAACTGATCTCACCTTTGGCGATCACGATGTTATCCGTGGCGATTCCGCGCTCTCGTAAGCCATGTAATACCATCGCGTATGCAGATAAAACCGCCGCAGCGTAAATGCTGCCACCAAATGCGGTGCCTTTGTGATTGAGATTTTCTTCCAGTGAAACGCGAAAGCGGACGCTCAACGATGTGAGCTCCATGACCTCAAGGCCAAGGTGTTCGTACAACTTGATTTTGTCTTTGAGTAACTCAGCAAGGTGCTTTGGCATAAGAAAAGCCTAGCACCGTTCAGAAATAAAACCTAGTGGCGGGTTAGTGGACGGGCGGGATTTTGCCGCCCTTATACTTTTCGATTTGCTGCAACCAATAGTGAACTTGGCTGCCTGACAAAGAATAATCCATCAACGATAACTTCAATGCCAAAACAAAGGCTTCATTTGTGACATACGCCATTTGACGACGCTCACCTTTGCGAGAGTAATTTTCAATGCGGTGAAGTCCCGGCATCATACTCAATGCTTTAAAGAAGATCGCCGTTTCCATTTTGAAAACGCCGACTTCTTCACGCATGAAGTAAGCAAGCTTTGGATCTTCAAACAATTCGTCTTGATTCCAAGTCTCTTCGCCGTAACGAGCTTTCATAAATGAGAACATAAAAGCAGAGAACAACTCGACGGGATCTTCTTTGTTGATACCAGCGTGCTCCATGCGCGCAAGATGCAACTCAAAAGTTTCCATGCGTTGAGGTTCAACAAATATCGAATGCAGACCCGGCATGATTTGCTCAAGGATGTGCAAGTCATAAAGTTCCATGAAAGCTAAGTGGGGTTCTTTCAAGCGCAAGAACTTCAACCACTCTTCGCGACGACGAGGCAGAACTGATTTTTTCAACTCAGAACTTGTTTCGGCAATCGCAGCACGCATTGTGCTTTCGATAGAGAAGTGCAATTTGTGCGACAAACGAATCGCGCGCAAAATACGAATAGGATCTTCGATGAAACGCTCTTTCGGATCGCCGATCATACGCAAAACGCGATCTTGAATATCTTGAATGCCGCCGCAGAAATCGATCAGCTTATGTTGGCCTGGATCGTAGAAAACAGCATTGCATGTGAAATCGCGACGTTTCGCATCCTCTTCAACAGTGCCGAAGTAGTTATCGCCTTCGATCGTGTTTTCTTCAGCCACAGTTGCCGCTTGTTCTTCAGCAGAAACATTGCGACGGAAAGTCGCGACTTCGAATTGATTGTCGCCACGTTTTACCAACACAAGCTTGAAACGACGACCGATCACGTAAGCGTTCGGAACTTTTTTTCTAACTTGATTGGGATGTGCAGAAGTTGCGATGTCGAAATCTTTTGGATGAATACCTACAAGCAAGTCACGTACGCAACCACCAACCAGGTATGTTTCAAAGCCCGCATCCTGAAGATTGCGAACGATTTTGAGTGCGTAAGAGTCAATCCAGTCCTCGTGGAGCTGGGGTTTTTGCTGAGAGTTCATCAATCGGAATCTACTATCCTTCGCGTCAAAGTTCAAACTTGAAATCGTCATAAGGCGGATGGGGGAGTATAACTAACCCCATGGCTTACTTAGACAATTTCAATTACAAAATTTCGGGTCCAGCTACGGGTCGTCGCTGGGTTTTCTTGCATGGTTTAATGGGCTACGGTCAGAATTGGGCTCGCATTACTTCGGCCCTTGAAGTGACGGAGCAATGTCTTGTGTATGATCAAAGGGGACATGGAAAATCTTTCCAACCTCAAGATGGCTACGCACCCGAAGATTATGCTGATGATTTGAAACTTATTCTTGATGAACTGGGTTGGGAGAAGATCATTTTGGTCGGTCACTCGATGGGTGGTCGCAACGTTCTGAACTTCGCCTCGCGTTTCCCAGACTATGTTGAAAAGTTGGTGATTGAAGACATCGGACCCGAAGCGATGGAGGGTGCGCACCTCTACTATGAGGAGTTGTTGAATGTCGTTCCGACACCTTTTGCGAATCGTGAAGTGGCTCGCGACTTTTTTAAGGTCGAATTCCCTAAGCTCGCGAAAACGCGGGAAAAGGTCGAGGTTTTAGCCGGCTATTTTTATTCAAATATGACTGAAAAACCAGACGGGACCCTTGATTGGAGATTCTCAAAACATGGTATTATTGATTCAGTCAAAGCAGGTCGTAATAAGGATCGTTGGAAAGAAGTGGCAGGATTATCGATGCCAACTCTGATCATTCGAGGAGAAAACTCCCCAGAATTAAGCCGCGAAAATTATCATAGAATGCTAGATAGCAACCGAATGCTGCGTGGCGTTGAAATTCCTCAAGCTGCACATTGGGTGCATGCTGATCAACCCCAGGTTTTCGTTGAGACGATTAAGGAATTTGTTGGGGGATTTTAAGGGTCTGCCTCTTTGACAATAGCACGGCCTCTTTGTAGGTTGTGATCTTTGAAACACGGAGTACTTTAAGTTGAAATTCGCAGAGCTGAATCTAGATCCAAGTTTGTCATCGGCAATCCAGAAATTGAATTATGAGGAGTGCACTCCCATTCAAGAACAATCGATCCCAGTCATCCTTTCAGGAAAAGACGTTGCGGGATTAGCACAAACGGGAACAGGCAAAACAGCTGCATTCGTCATTCCTTTGATGGATCGAATTTTAACAGCTCGCCCGGCACCCGGTGATGCGACTGACGAATTCAAAGCTCATCGTGAAGCTCGCGCTTTTAAAGACTGGAAACCACAAAATTTTATCCTCATCCTTGTTCCGACTCGCGAGTTGGCTGAACAGGTAACAGAGAACGTAACAAAACTTTCGGTCGACTCAGGTCTTCGTGGTTTTGCAATTTACGGTGGTACTGGTTACGACAAACAAAAAGAAGCTTTGAAAAATTCTGTTGAGTTCATCATCGCAACTCCAGGTCGTTTGATCGATCTTTACAAAGAACATCTAGTTGATTTGAAACAAGTTCGCGCCGTTGTTTTCGACGAAGCGGATCGCATGTTCGACATGGGTTTTAAAGACGACATGAAGTTCATCTTGCAAAGAATCCCTCGCGAAAGACAATTGCTCGTGTACAGCGCGACTTTGAATTTCGACGTATTGAACACAATCTATCAATTCGGTTCTGAACCAGTTGAAGTCAACATCAGCCGCGATCAAACAAAAGCTGAAAACGTGAAAGATCAAATCTTCCACGTAGGTAACGAAGAAAAACCACAACACTTATTGTCTGTGTTGAAACTTCACAATCCAAAACAAGCTATCATCTTCACAAACTTCAAAATGAATGTTGAGAAGATCACAAAATTCCTCGTTGATAACGGTGTACCTGCAATGGCGATCTCGTCTTTGTTGTCACAAGCTCAACGTAATAAAGTGATTGAGCAGTTCAAAGCTGAAAATCATTTGAACATCTTGGTTGCGACTGACGTTGCGGCTCGTGGTTTGGATATCAAAGGTGTCGACCTTGTTATCAACTATGAATTGCCAATGGATAGCGAATCTTACGTTCACCGTATCGGTCGTACTGGTCGCGCGGGTACAGAAGGTAAAGCCTTCTCATTCGTCGGCGACAAAGACGTCGAATCATTGGTGCGTATCGAAGATTATTTGAAACACAAAGTTGATGTTGGTTATTTAGAAAATGATCAGCTTTTGACAGACTTCAAGCCATTCCCGTCTTACCACGAAGGTTCATTCAAACGCAGTTTTGATGGCGACCGTAAAGGTGGTGGCGGTGGTGAACGCAAAGGCCGTGGTGATCGCGGTCCTCGCGGTGATCGTCCAGAACGTGGCGGCGGCGAGCGCGGTGAAAGAGGCGAGCGTCCTCAACGTGCTGGCGGTCAAGGTGGTAAGCCTCATCATGAGCGTGGCCCTCGTAAAGAAGGTCAAAATGGCGGCGGACCAAAACGTCACGAAGGCAACGGTCCGGCTGAATACAAAGGTGCAAGTGCAACGAAGCGTGAACCAGGTTCACAACCACGTCATCAACAACGTGCTGACGGTCGTAAGCACGAAGGACAACGTCACGGTAAAAAACCATCGCACGCATCAGCGCGCAGACAGCAAATGCCTCACAAAGGTAAAGCTGGTGCACAAAAAGGAATCGGCGCTAAAGTCGCTGGCTTCTTCAAAAAACTTTTCGGCGGGTAAGTCGGAATCCATTTTGAAAAGTAAAAAAAAGGCAGCCACTGAGCTGCCTTTTTTTATGTCCCAATTCTCAAGTTGAGACGGTGATTTTTGGCCAACTTGGCGGGGAGTTTGCTCCCTTTCTAAGTATGAATTCAGCTCACGGGCTATTAACGCAAATAAAAGCAATCGGCCGTCACTTCGTGTATGGCGTTCAGTCATATGCAAAGCCGTTTTTTGCGCTTTTACTAACGGTGCTTTTCTCAGGTTTTGCCTGGGCTTGGCCGCCTACCTATGGACCCGAGTTTGAATTCACAACTCAGAAGCTGAAAGACGGCTACACCGATCTAAAAACCTCATCAAAACAAGATTCGCTAGAAGATCGCGCCCATCAAGAATTCGCCGCCTATTTGGAAGAATCCGTGTGCCCGCAAATGGACTGCGTAGTGAAGAAGGTTCGCGGCAAGTGGAACTCTTCAGACTACAAAGTGGAGTTTTCTGATGGTTGGTTTTTTACGGTGAGTTTTGATCCGATGGTTGTTGAGATCACATTCAAGCCACTGACTCTTGCAGGACTTTACGAAAAGCGTGATTTAATTCAAACGGCGATCTTTCAATCTGCGAAAGAATTTGGTCTTATCACTGATCAGTCAGTGACCTCTGGACATTTCAACGTCGGTGTAAAATCTGCGACTAAAAATAAAGCAGAGAATTTCTTAAGATTTTTTGTCGATTTCGCGAATCATCCTGAGCTTTCATTAGGTGTGTTAGGTGAAGACTGGAATAATGCACCCACTCTTTCGTTTCTCAAAGAATCTCAACGTCAGGCTTTGCAGCAATTGATTGAAAAACAACGTGGCCCTGAACGTTTCAAAAAGATCGCAGAGCTAACTCGTTATATCCAAGACTTCGTCTATACCCACACTCGCAATGAAAACTGGGGACCTGAGCACTATCAAGCAATGGGTTTAAAACAAATCAATAAAGCCAATTTAGATTCACGAGATGCGCCATTTGAATTGCGTGCGGTTCGTGGTCAGCGAAATGTCGATGAGTTTATTTTGTTAGCGGAACTATTTGAAGCTCGTCTTGCCTTCCTCAATGCTCAAATTGGCAAGCCTATTCTTTATGATCAAATCAGCCGAACTATCTATAACGAGCGTGAGCTGCGCACCAGATTTTATATTTACATCACAGAGATGGGCTTGCCGTTTGAAAAGTTTGAACCTTTGATGCCAGAAAATCTGCGCAAAATTTCTGTCGATCCTATGTTTGTCGGAAAAAATCCTAAACTCGCTCTTGAATCCATCGAACGCTACTGGGATTTACTTGTGCACTCAGAATTCGTGCGCAATCGCGTGCGCGAAATTTTAATGGATCCAAAAAATCTGAAAGAGCCACTTCGCAATTTGATCCTTGCGCGCATTAACGCTGAATCAGCGAAAGAATATTCAGCTCCGAAAAAGAAATCGTGGAAATCAATTATAGGTTTTGGCAGATTTCAAGGTTCGCAGATGACTGTTGAGGAGTTTGAATATCGCTCCTCAGTTTGGCAGGACTTCAATATGAAATTAAATGCGCCGATGTGTGGAAGAGTTCTACTTCAAGCTCAATAGGCTATTGATCCACGGCTTAGAAACGCGATCAATCTGCGCTTGGCTTTCAACAGCCAAATAAGGTTTCAGCTCTTGCAATGCTAAAAGCGTTTGTACCTTGCGAGGGAAATCAAGCTCCTCGCCACTGCCATTCACATAGAAACCCGCTTCAAAGTCGAACATGTGCTTGTTCATAGCAAAAAAGATTTCTTGTGCAGTGAAAAGGTAATTTTTAATTCCAGTGACTTCGTAGGCTTTAATCATCGCACGGATCGCAATGACTTGTTCTTCAACTAAGTGCTCTGGATCATTGGCGGCTTCTTTTTGTAGAAGGTAGTAACGAGCCTGAACCAAGTGTTTGCTGTTCATCATTTGGCTTGAAATCATGTTCGCCATAGCGACCAATAAAAGCTTCATGTCTTTACGGCCTTCGATCAATGAATCGATAGGGCGTTTTCCGTTTTCATCTTTTTGAAGCAAGATTTCAGATTTCGTGTTTTCAACGCCATCGGTAGCTTGCAAAACTTCACCGATCGCCATTGCAAATTTCGCAATGTCTTGAGCGTGAACGATGTTCGAGCGTTTGCCGTCTTTGATATCGACAACACCTGCCATGATCGCAGTTTCATCGTCAGCCAACTTATCAAACTGATCAGCCCAAATAGTTTTCTTGTTCAACGTGAGCAAAAACACCGGAGTCGCTTTTTTAGTAATATCTTGAAGCAAAACTGCAATATCACCGACTGTTAAGGCATAGAGCTGCTGTTTCGGATAAAGGTTTTGCTCCAAAGCTGGAGAAGCTACTTCCGATGTCAGATCTTGCGCTTTGATATGTCCTAATGCGCGATCAAAGCCTGATTGTTTCCAATCAGCCATCACGCGAAGTGAACTGCTCAAACCACGAATTTGTTCAGCATACGCGGCTGCAGAGAAGTTCTTTGCGTAGTTCATTTCTGGATGAAAGGCATCCTTCATCGGTAGTTGATCTGGAATACGGTAGGAAATTTTATTTTCCGACATATTCAAAAGATCCAAATACTCTGACACGTTTTCAACGGGAGCCAACAAACCTGGGACAAGAACGCCATCGGCTTTGCGATAGCCACCAATTGAAACAAGTTTGTTCACGTGCGATAATGCAGCACGGATAGCCCATGGTTCAGCCGATGGAGCGCTTTCAAGCAATACAGCTTGTGCAGAAAGGCTGGCCGCAACAGTGCGAGCTTCAACTGACTTTTTATCACCCATCGGAGTGATGACTGCATCCGCTTTAGATGAAATATCAATGTTCACTGAGTTAGCTTCAAAGCCTGGAATCATGCCTTTAGATTCAGTCAGATTATGGTCACCCCAACGATTAAACAGCTTTTGTAAAGTCCCCGCATAATCGTCTACGGCACCTTGCAATTGCGCTGCTTTGGCAACAAGGCCTTTATCAATTTCAAGAGCGACAGAGGCTGGCATCTCTTTTAAGAAATCCTTCGCAAAAGTTTCTACGCGTAAAATCACGTACTCTAAAGATTTACGAGTCAGTTCTTTATGAAGCTTGCCGATGCCATAGTCTTCAAGCTTTGGTAAGATGAAGACTTTCTTTTTAATACCTTGAAAGAAACCGCCGTTACAACCGCGAGTGCGAAGACAAGTCAGGTCATCTTCGTTTTGCTTCGTCATAAAATTATAAAGTGTTTCGTTTGCAGATTTAAAATTTTCAGCGCGATCCTTAGGATCTAACGTGCGCCAAACGTCGACAATGGCCGTGAGTGCTCCTTGGGAATCTCTCATGGCATCAAGACTTTGACCAATCAATCGGCCATCACGCAAGCTTTTGTCAGTCTCAGGATCTAATTCGACTTTAAATGCAGTCAGCACTTCATCAAGGACAGATAATGACCTGCTCAAAGTTTGCTGATCATAGAACTTGCGCGCAAGTACCGTGATCTGATCAAACATCGGCGTTGTTTGCGCTTTTAATTCCGCAGCCAAGGCGTCGCGAATCTGATCTGACATCGGAACTTGATCCAATGTCGCTAAAATTAAAGCAATGAAGTTGCGTGCGATGGCGATAACCTCAAACAGTGTTCCACCCTTTGTAGGTGTCTGTGCGCCCGAGCCTAAAGCAAGAATGTGTTCTTGCAACATGGGACGAGCATCAGCCATCTCAATCAACACGGCATTGAGATTTTCTAAAACTTCTTCTTTAGTTTGGGCGGCTGAAAGTCCCCAGTAAGGAGCAACACCTAACTGCGAAAAGTCCGTAGCGACATGCTGAGAATAGAAATTCTTAATCCAAGAAAGACCCATTTCAGAGAATTCGCGACGACCTGTTACTTGGCCAAGCTTAATTAAGTTCTCAGCTTGAGTGAAAAGATCCGCTGTGGAAATGGTGCCTTGCCAAGTCATTTTGGCGTTGATTTTATCTGAAGGTTTTAAGTCTTTAGAAAGATCCGTGTCTTCTGAGCGGGGACCAAAGTTTGTTTTAGGAATTGGGTATTCGCGATTTTGCACTTTCGGAGCACAAGCCGAAAGAAGAAAAACAGCAGCCAAAGAAATTTTTAATATTTGATTCATGTCTTTCTCCTTTCCAATTCCTAAAAGAACATCATGAAGTTCATCTCTTGAACTGTCTGACGTTCGACGTTGATACCTGCAATAGTGTCTGAGATTTCTAAAGAAACAACTAATGGGATCAACGCCGTCTTTTTAAAATATGATTTCACAGAGCTGTAAGCGACTTCGCCTTTAACTCGGTGAGACTGGCTTTCGGTATTTTGTGAAAGCAAATCGTAACGACCTTTGCCCGAACCGCGATACTGATCGCGCGCTTTGTTCGCGTATTCGTAACCAGAACCTACGGTCCATTGATCGTTGATTTCATAGAATACGTTACCACCACCGGCAATTTTATTACCCATTTGGCGTTCAACGGATTCTTTAGAGTTTGCATCAGGAAGTGTATCGTCTTCATCAGTCGGGACACGCGCTGTGATGTGATCGGGAATGTTAATCAACCAAGAAACTGTCGGCACTAAAGTAATGCGTGAACCAATTCGTTGCGAGAACAACACTGTGTTCGTCACGTACGTACGACCGAAAATATTAATCGCAGCTAAATCATCAGGATCATATTGGGGACCCGTTGGCGTGTTCACTTGCGCTTGATAGGCAAGAGCTTGATATGAGTTATCAAAAAACTGGTACACGCTGACCAGTTGAATATCACCTAAGAAAGTTTCGTTACGACTTTCAAGTGGACGATAGCCTTTTTGTGCAAGCGTGTCTTGAGTGGCTTTACGTAAATCCGTATTCAAAGCGGCATCAAGTTCAGAGCTCAGACCAGAATATTGTTGGCGGTAGTATGCGATGTTTGAGAACTGTTGCGACATCGATATTTCGTTTTTGTATGTTACCATCGGAATACCAATTCCGATTGTCCATTTTTTTGAAACACCACGTGCGTAAACGGGAGCGAAGTAACGAACTTCAGGCTTGGTCTCGATTTTTAATACACCAAGGTTAAAGTCATTCCCCATGCCCTGATTGCCGAATGCATTTAAAGCGTCAATCAACGTCTGAGCATCTTTATTAAATTTAGCGAGATGGGGAGCATCGAAAACTACTGATTTGTAGTCACCCAAATTCATGAGCGATCCGTTTTCAGTGTAAGTTTGATCGATTCCGTCAACAATGCCGTAGCGAATAGAGGGGCTGTTGATACCTTCAGGAAGAACTGTCGTCGACGAAAGGGCATGAGAGTTCAACGAACTCAGCATGATACTTAGAGATAGTATTCCCCTCTGTATTCTCACGAACATCCCCCGATTTAGTGATATGAGGTTCTATACCAAAAAATCGGGAATGAACAGTCTGTCGTAGGATATTTATTTAGTTGATAGCAGAGTGATGGCTTCTTGGTTCTGAGCCTTATGAGCGATGTCGAGAGCCGTTTGTCCCTCAGAGTTCTTTAAATCCTTTTTCGCCCCATTTTTTAGTAAAAATTCGATGGTAGCTTTAGGTGAACTGCGAACAGAACGCATTAGAGGAGTAAAACCCAATTCGTCAGCGTCGTTGATAAGCTCAGGTTTTTTCGTGGCAATTTTCTCGACAACCTTGGAAAGATTATAACGAATTGCCAAAGCTAAGTATGATTCTTCGATTTCGTTGAACGTCAAAGACAAATCAGCGCCACGATCGATCAACTGCAAAGCGATCTCTTCTTGCTCATTATCCATTGCATAGAACAAAGCAGTTTGGTCTTCTTTGTCCTTTTCGTCGATTTTGAGTTTTGAGTTTTTCAAAAGTTGGCTGACCAATTTCTTTTGACCTAATGCAGACGCCTTCATCAAAGGCGTCACACCCAAAGAATCCACATGGGCAGAAGAACCCGCAAAGCTCATTGTACCAGAAAGCAATACTGAAAGAATTAAAAGCAAACGCATGGTCTAACCCTTTTTAAAAAGAAGTGGCTTATTGTGAAGTGGAATTGTCAGAGTTCCAGGAACGTCTTCTTCATCGAAAAAGTCTAGCGAGTCGTCTTTAATATCTGGAATTGGTATTACAGTCGGAGTCTTAGGAGTGACAACTGAACCAGCAACAGTCACTTCCTTCATGTTCATGCCTTCATCAATCGCTGGAGTAAGACCTGGTGCTGTGTAAACCATTGGCTTCAATGTTTGTCTTTCAGCCATGATTTGTAGCAAGTCTTTGATCAAGAAGCGCGATTGATTCAAGAATGGATTTCCATAAGTCACGGGACTTGTGAGTGCCGCAAAATAAAGATTTCCGTCTTGAGTAGAAAGAGCACCCGCAAAAGTAATGGCTTGATTCGCAGAACCCGTTTTCGCCACCAAAGTTTTATCGTAAGTGCCAGAGCTATAGAAAGACTTAAACGTGCTGTACGGCTCAGACATACCACCAATTGGCAGAACATCAGCAAGTTGGTACTTGCGTGAGAAGTTTCCGTTTGAGATCACGTTATCTAAATCACGCAACATGTAAGTGATAGCACCACAATTCGCGATATTATATTCGCCATCTTTAGGGTAACCAGAGCCATTCAATAAATGAACCGCTGTTGTATCTAAAGACAAACGGCTTTGTAGGAACTCTGCATATCTGTCAGCGCCACCCAAACGATCAAAGATCATGTTGGCTAGATAGTTATGAGAATAACGATTCATCTCTTTCAAGATTCTGAACATAGGAATCGACTTCACGACAAACTCACGACGAGTAAGATCTTTTGCGTATTCGTCATAAGCTGCACGCATCGACATACCAACGTTATCTTTGGTTGGTTTGAAACCACTTAAAGTCGATAGGTACTTAATAAGTAAAGTCTGTGTGCGAGAAGGTCTTTGAAAAGGAGCTGGATTTGACCAAGCATAAGTCATGCGCGCTTCGGGATTGCTTTGGTGGTCAATAGCTTCTGGAAAGAAACGGAATTTTTCGTCAAACGTAACTGATTCTACTTTTGTACAACCTATGTCTGCTTGCAACTTACGAGCGTTCACTTGTTTGATGATGCTAGCAAGGGCTTGGCGGCCCATCATTGGATCGTAATCACCTTGGAAGTGGATATGGCATGAAGTGTTTTTCTCGCCGGGAGTGATGATGATCTTAGTAGCGAATCGATAATCAGGGCCTAGCTCTGTGATAGCCCAGTGACTTGTGAAGACTTTAGATAAGGAAGCGATTCTAAATTGAGTGCTAACACTGCTATCAGTAACCTTTGTATAAAACTTCTTAATATAAGGACTGCCGGCTTCAGCGATTTCTTTCTTATTAGGATTGAATGCTTGTGCTTGTTCAGCGGCACCGGGCTCAAGATAGCAAATTGAATTAAGCTTAACATCGGCTGCCAACAACGATTGTGATGACAACAACATTGCTGCTGCCAAAGTAGCGGTCTTCATATTTAGCATTTCACGTCACTCCACGTACAACTGTTATTAAAACTGCGGATAATGCAGCTTTAGCAACATCCCTGCCACGTGTCTCATTAATAGAATGCAAGTAGAGCACAACTCGGTATCAAACTTTTGGTCATCAAGCGCTTCTTTGTCGTTTTCTCGAAGTGAAATATTCTCGTACAAAATAATTGTGCGAGCGATTCCTCGAATGAAAATCGCGAGAATTCGTTTATGTTTTCTTGAAACATCTTGTTTGAATTTTGATAAAATCCCAAATTCATTGGGGAAAAACCTAGACCACGACGAGGACAATCAACCGGGGTCGTATTTTAAAATTACCCATTTGTATCATTACAGAAAAGTAATCAACTCGAGGGTAGTTAAGTGACCGAAATTGCTTGTATTTTGAGCTTTTTGTTTATCCGTTCAGGCCTTCGGTCAGATACATAAGTTAAGTAATTTCAATGACTTACGCTGTCCGCAGATTCAAGTTTCCTTTAAATATGGCCGATTAATTAGGCATGAAAAGCCACTCATATTCGTTTTACTTGGTTGCTCTAATTTTGATGTTCTTAACATCGGGTTGTTCACTCGATGCGAGCATTCAATCACTTACAGAATTAGTAGACAACTTTACTGAAGCCAAGGCGAGCACAATGGCTGTTTCACCATCGCACCAAGAAGAGTCAATCGCGATCGTGGGACCTAATCAATACAGAGTTAGAAGTACTGTCGGGGAAATTACAACTGGTGAAGGCACAGCTGACGACGGAGCAAAAGTTTACCGTGCCGAGATTAACATAACTTATCAGAAGATGTAGGAGCATGAATACATGGGACGTATGTTGAGTATTCTCATCACACTGTTAACATCTGCAGCACTGGCAAATAATAATCCTGTTGGGATTAATGTTTCAGGTCGCATTGTAGACGACTCCACCAACTCAGCCTTATCAGGCTCGGTATCCTTTAAAGTTTCGGTGATGTCGCCAAATAACTGCGTATTGTATTCAGAAGAATTCAATAACTACACAGTTTCTACAAACGGAACATTCACTTTCACACTCGGCTCTGGTTCATCGGCGAACAACGCTTACGGTGGAACAGGTGTTGCGGCGCAAACGTCAGCGCAAATGAAGAAAGTGTTCTCAAACAATTCAACAGTTGTTACTGCAATCGCAAATGGTTTCGCTTCAGGTGCTACGGGTTCAGATGGCGTAAGCTGTCCTGGTACGTACACTCCTGGTACAGGCGACTATCGTAAAGTAAGAATCGAATTCGACGCTGGTGGCGGTTACGCTGCAATTCTTCCGTTCCATATTATTCGTGCAGTTCCATATGCAATGGTTGCTGATGAATCTCAAAATGCTGTTCAATTAGGTGGCGTTGCAGCTGCTGACTACGCTAAATTAACGGACCTTCCAGATCTTGCAACAGGAGTTCCTGCTGCAGAGACTGATCCAAGTGTTCAAGCTTACGCGAAAGCAGCTATCACTGGTTTGACTGCTGGTTCGTGCGGTGCCGGTAAAATCTTAACATATAATGGTACATCACTTGAGTGTGTGGTTGATGGTGGTGCAGGCGCTGCTTACACATTACCAGTTGCTACAAATGCAGTTCTTGGTGGTGTGATGGTTCAAGGTTCATCAGACATCGCAATTGATGGCACTGGTAACTTGACGATCAAAGGTACTTATTTAAATGGAACTGTGAAGTACGCTGATATGCCAGCGACTTCGTGTGGTGCTGGTGAAGCGCTTGTTTGGACAAGCCCAGCGAACACATTTACTTGTTACTCTTTAACTCTTGCACAAAGCCAGGTTACGAATTTAACAACAGACCTTGCTGCGAAATTGCCACTTGCTGGTGGTACAATGACTGGTGCCTTGAATATGGGTGGCCAAGATGTTTTGGCGACTGGTCATATTACTGTGAGCAATCAAAAAACAATCACAGTTGGTAAATACGATCAGACTCAAGAGAACACTTTAGCGGGTACTCTCACAGGTGCTAACGAAGGTGCTACTTGGTATAACTCTGCGATGAAGGCTTTGCGCTTCTGGGACGGAACTGCTCGTCAAACTGTTGTTTCAACTTCAGCTGCTTGTGCTGATGGTCAGATTTTAAAATGGAATGATACAACGAAAGTTTGGGCGTGTGCTGCGGATGCCGGTGCATCTGGCGGAGCAAACGCCACAGAAATCCAAAGTACAAATGTTTCTGCGACGGCGCCAACAACTGCCGGTCAAGTGCTTCGTTATAATGGTACTTCTGATTGGGTTCCATCAATGATTCAAGCTGCCGATCTTCCATCTGGTATCGCTCGCTCGAAAGTAGCGACGGGTACTGCAAATCACGTTGTGATCAATGATGGCACTGGTGCTTTAAGTTCTGAAGCTCAATTAGCGGTATCACGTGGTGGTACGGGTCAATCGACTTACACTGATGGTCAGTTATTGATTGGTAAATCAGATGGTACTCTTGCGAAAGCAAACATCACTGCGGGTTCAGGTGTTACTGTTACGAATGGTGATGGTGCGATCACGATTGCTGCGACAGCAACGAGCGATATTACTGATGGCTCCATTGTAAATGCAGACGTCAATGCAGCTGCGGCTATCGCAAGAACGAAGCTTGCTGATGGTACTGCAAATCGCATTGTTGTGAATAACGGTTCTGGTGTTATGGCTGACGCTGCAGCAATTACTGCTGCACGTGCACTGATCTCGGATGCAAATGGTATCCCAACTCATCATGCGACGACGACTGCAACTGAAATTGGTTATGTGAATGGTGTTACTTCATCAATCCAAGCTCAATTGGATACGTTAACTACGAATGTGGGTGCTAAGGTTGCTAAAGCTGGCGACACGATGACTGGCGACCTCGTTATGGCGAATCAAAAAGAAGTTCGCTTCAACGATGCTCAAGGTACTCCTCACTATGTAGGTTTGAGAGCTCCTTCAACAGTATCAAGCAACGTGACTTTCACTTTGCCAGCTGCAGATGGTACTGCAAACCACGTTTTGAAAACAGATGGTTCTGGTAACTTAGGTTGGGTTGCTCTTCCTGCCGGTACTGTTGATGCGTCTTATGCTGACAAAGGTGTTGTTCAATTAGACACCAATCTTGCGACATCAGGCCTTGCTGTTACTGCAGGTGTGATCAAAGTAAACACTGGTCTTGGTGCTGACCAAATCGTTAAACTTCCAACTGCGGGCACATTGCCAGTGCTGAATGGTTCTGCGCTAACTAATATTGATGTTGCTTCAATCACAAGTGCTTCTGGTAAATGGTTAAGCTACAAACCAGATGGTACTGAGTGTGCTGATGGCGAAATCTTGAAATGGGTTGCCGCTACGGATCGTTGGGTTTGTGGTACCGCTGCTGACTTAGGTGCTATCACTTCAGTTGTTGCGGGTACGGGACTTGATGTGAACACAGTTGCAGGTGCTGCAACTGTTAGTGTTGAAGCAGAACTTGGTGCATTGAACGGTCTTTCAACGACTGGTTATGTACAAAGAACGGGTGCTGCTACTTATTCAACTACTGCGGGAAATACTTTAAATTCAAATTCGACAGTAGTGACTCGCGATGGTTCAGGGGTTTCTGGCTTTGCCGGAGTACTCTTGAATAATGCATCGATGAATGTAACTCAAGTGGTACCAGGAGCGGGAACAAGTTACCAGGTAACATGGCCAGCGGCTGCACCGACAGTTAACGGACAAGTTTTGACTGCCACAACTGGTGGTGTGATGACATGGGAGACTCCAGCAACAGGTTCTGGTGACTTCTTAGCAAATGGAACTGTTGCGATGACGGGCGCACTCAGAAACATTGCTGGGACAGCAGCACTTCCTGGTATGACTTTCGTTGGCGACACCAACACTGGTATCTCTGCTGCTACTGCTGATACAATGGTTCTTTCAACATCGGGAGCTCAACGAGTTGTTATCGATTCTACTGGTAAAGTTGGTATTGGATCTGGCACACCGTCAACGCACTTACATGTGAATGCAGACGATGCAATTGCTCGATTCGAAAATACCAGCACGGCAGCGTTCTCTTCGTCACGTTTGTATCTGACGAACACTGAAGTAAACGCTACTGGTGGAATCTTCTACTTTATGAATGAGAAGATTTCTGCTGGTGCGGCAACTGGTGGAACAGACTTCCAGTTCCGAGTAACAGACGCGGGTGGAAATCGTACAGATTTGATGTACGTACCAAGTGATACTCGCGACATCATTTTCAACGGTTCAAAAACAGCAGGTGGCGTTTACGGAAATATCTTAGTAAGTAACGGTAGCGTCGGTATTGGCACTTCTACTCCTGGAGCTCCGCTTGATGTTAAAGGTGCGATTCGTATGTCGGGTGCGACTTCGGGTTACACTGGATTCCAACCAGCAGCAAATGCGGGTTCAACTGTTTGGACTCTTCCAGCTGCTGATGGTGCTTCGGGATACGCTTTGAAAACTGATGGTGCTGGTAATTTAGGTTGGGTTGCATTGCCAGCGGGTGCCGTCGATTCAGACTATGGTACTAAAGGTATTGTTGGTTTCGATTCTGATGCAGCTACCTCTGGAATGGTTTATTCTGGAAGCGGTATTGCAAAAGTAAACGTCGGTACTGGTGCAAATCAAATCGTGAAGTTAGATGGAACATCAAAACTTCCTGCAGTAGATGGCTCTGCTTTAACTAATTTGAATGTTGCAGTTGATAAAATTACAAGCGCTACTTCTAAATGGTTCTCGTATATGCCGAATGGTATTGAGTGCGGGAATGATCAAATTTTGAAATGGGATGCAACGAATGATCGTTGGATCTGTACAAGTGCTGCGACTGGTACCGTAACTGGTATCACGGCTGGCACAGGTTTGACCGGTGGTACGATCAATACTTCAGGCACTATCGGTTTAGATACTGAATTGACTGGCGTGAATGCTTTGGCAACGACTGGTTTCGTACAACGTACAGGTGCTGGTGCTTACTCAACTGTTACTGGGAACGTGGCTGCTTCAAACAGCACTGTTGTTACTCGTGACGGTTCGGGTGTGAGCTCATTCTACGGTGTGGGTGTAAGTGGTGCAACTGCGGGCACAGCAACAATTCAAGCTCCTGCTTCGTTTACGAACTACACGTTAACTCTGCCATCTGACGACGGTGCGCCAAATCAAGTTCTACAAACTAACGGTACTGGCGGTTTGACTTGGGTGAATCAGACGGCTGCTCCTGGTAATGCTGGTTATTCTCCAGGTAACTTGGGACTCGTATCCTTTGATTCAAATGCCACTACTTCAGGTATTACTGTTGCAAGTGGTATTGCAAAAGTAAACATGGGCACGGGCGCTAGCCAGGTAGTTCAGTTGGATGGTTCATCGAAACTTCCAGCGGTCGATGGTTCTGCATTGACGAACTTGAGCATCGAGAACTTGTTGAATGCGACTGGTAAGTACTTTAAATACAAACCCAATAATAATGAGTGTCTGAACAACGATTACCTTAAATGGGATGCAACAGCTGATACTTGGATCTGTCATACTCCGGCGGCAGCAGGTTGGACTGCTGTAGATGCTGATTACGGTATAAAAGGTATTGTTTCATTCCCTACGAGTGCAGCTGTATCCGGTATCACAATTGCTTCAGGTTCTGCCTCTGTAAATACAGGTACAGGCGCCAATCAAATCGTGAAACTCGATGGTTCATCGAAACTTCCAGCGGTTGATGGTTCTGCATTAACGAACTTAACTGCAACAAACATCACAACTGGTACTCTTGCTGTAGCGAGAGGCGGTACAGGTCAAACAAGTTATGTTAATGGTGAGTTGTTAATTGGTAATACGACTGGCAATACATTAACAAAAGCAACTTTGACTGCTGGTACAGGGATCACGATCACTAATGGTACGGGTTCAATTACTATCGCGAGCTCTGGTACTTCAGGTTCTGCAGGTGGCGACTTGACTGGAACATACCCAAATCCAACTTTGACTACGACAGGTGTTGGTGCTGGTGACTATGCTAAAGTGACAGTGGATACTAAAGGCCGTGTCACAGCGGGTGTTGCGACATTGCCTGTTGCAAACGGTGGTACAGGTCAAACTTCATTCACAGCTTACGGCATCTTGGTTGCTGACTCTGCGGGGACTGCGATCTCTGGTAAAACGTGTGCTGTCGGTGAAAGTTTGATTTGGACAGTGGCTGGTTATATCTGCGGTAAAGACTTCTATCAAACTGGCAGTGCTTCTTCTGCAAACTATATCCGTGCAACGGGCGCAGCTGCTTCTTCTTCACCAATCATCGATGCAGCAGGTACTGACACGAATATCGATTTGAAACTCTTGGCTAAAGGTACAGGTACTATCAACTTACAGTCGAAGTACCTCGAACGTTCACCTGCGGCAGTTTCTGGTGCGCAAACTATTCCAGCGGATACAAACTTCCACTCGAATACTTTGGCAACAGGTGGTGGTGCGACGACGATCACACTTCCAGATCCAACGGGTTATGCTTCGAATACAGCCTTCAGCTTGACTGTTAAGATCAAGCAACCTTCTTCAGGTGCGGATGGTACGATCACATGGGCGACGCAAGGTACGTCTGTGACGATCAAATGGGACTCTGGTACGGCTCCTGCTCCAGCAACTGGGAATAACAAGGAAGCGATCTATCAGTTCCTATATATGAAGAATGAGAACATCTGGTACGCGATGCAAGTTTGGAAAGAGAACTAATTCGCGTTTGGTCTAGCCTTATTTGCGCTGAAATTTGAACGATACATTTATACAAAAAGGGGTCACATTAGACCCCTTTTTTGTTTATAGATTCCACAATTTTACCGATAAGAAGTTATGGTTTTTGTTCGTTTTTTCGCATGTTTACTAACGCTCGTTTCGCTTTGGGGCTGCACGAATGCAACGCCTGAGGTGTCGTTCTTTAATAGAAATAAAAACGAATCCATTCCTTCATCATTAAAAGAAACTATCGTCGGCACTCACACAGCAACTGCAGCGGGCTACAAAGTCAAAGCGACTGCGAAAGTTGCTGACATGTCTGAGATTCAATCTGCTGATGGGAAAATTAAACTCAAAGGTTGGGTGGAGTAGAATGAAATTCTTCGCTCTGCTTTTCACGATGATGTTGTCATCACTCGCACACGCGAGCTTCTTTGTTTATGAAGGCACATTGACGGATGATAACGGTGTTGCACTTTCTGGAAATCAAAATTTCAGATTCGTTGTCAGTGTTGGTTCATGTCAGCTTTACATCGAAACTCAAACTGTATTAGTAGATGCAGATGGACACTTCGCAGCCTTAGTTGGTTCAGGTACTCGCGCTGACGGTACAGGAAATACGACTGCACAAATTTTTGGTGCTACGGGAAATGTGAATTGTTTTGGTGCTTCAGGTATAACGTTGGCAAGCTATCAAAACCGCACAATGGAAGTTTTCGTTAACAACACAGCGTTGACTCCAGCAATCACGTTGAGTGCCGTGCCAGTTGCACAAGTTGCTTTGCAAGCAGAGAAAGCCAAAGACTCCACAACATTGAATGGTCACGTTGCTGGCGATTTTGTTCTAGGAGCTGATATTCCAGGATTGGTTGCGGCGAATGAAACAGATCCTTCAGTTCAAGACTTTGCAAAAACTGCGATCACAGCGTGTGGTGCAGGACAAGTTATCACATTTAACGGAACTGCTTTTACGTGTGTGACGGATCAGTTGGGAACTTCTCCGTTGGCAACCGCTTCCACTGTCGGCCTTGTCAAACCGGGCACGGGCTTAACAGTTGCTGGTGATGGAACCTTGAATGTTTCTATTACGAGTGCGGCTCCTTCCGGTGCTGCCGGTGGTGATTTGACTGGTACATACCCAAATCCCACTTTGGTTTCATCGGGCGTGACTGCTGGCACTTATGCAAAAGTCACAGTGAATTCAAAAGGTATCGTGACGGGTGGCTCAAGTCTTATTTTTTCAGATATTCCGGGCTTAAACGCCAATCAAATCACGGCGGGGTCTTTCAATGATGCCCGCATCGCGGATGTTGGCGTTGATAAAATCACAAGTGGCACTGCAAAATATTTCACTTACATGCCAGGTAATACTGCGTGTGTTACGGGTGAGGTCTTGAAGTGGAATGGTACACAATGGATGTGTGGAACTGATGATAGCGGTGCTGGTGGAACTACGAATGCAAGTTCACTGCAAGGTTTCTCGGTCAGTGCGACAGCTCCTTCTTTAAATTCTTATTTGATGTGGACGGGTACTTCTTGGAATCCGACGACGTTTCCAACGTGTTCTGCGCCTAATGTTTTGAGTGTTGATGGTGTTGGTAATTTTTCTTGTAACTCATTATCTTTAAGCAATAGCAGTATTTCTTCTCTCGATGCTTCAAAAATTACTTCGGGCACGCTGGATGAAAATCGTATTGGCACTGTGAATGTTTCTAAGATCACAAGTGCTTCGGGATCTTTCTTTGGTTATAAGCCAGACGGCAATAGCTGTTCTGATGCAGAAACTTTGAAATGGAATACGGCTACTCAACGTTGGATTTGCGGTAACGACAACGCAGGTGGTGGCGTAACAAGTATCAGTGCTGGTACGGGTTTGACTGGCAATACGATTACGACATCAGGAACTATCGGTTTAGGCACTGAGCTTGCTGGTGTGAATTCATTGGCGACAACGGGTTTTGTTCAAAGAACGGGTGCTGGTGCCTATACAACATCGGCGGGTAACGTTGCTGCTTCAAACAGTACAGTAGTGACTCGTGATGCGTCTGGATTGAGTGGATTTTACGGAGTGAATTTAACTGGCACAGGTGGCGGCACAGTCAAAGTTCAATCTCCAACTTCATTTACGAGTTATACATTAACGCTACCTTCGGATGACGGTACCAACGGTCAAGTACTTCAAACTGATGGCGCGGGAGTTATGAGTTGGACTACTTTACCTGGCGCTGCATCTGATGCTTCTTATACTGTAAAAGGTGTCGTTCAATTCAATACTGATTTAGATACTTCAGGCATCAATGTTTCTGGTGGTATTGCCTCAGTGAATACGGGTACCAGTGCAAATAAAATCGTGAAATTGGATTCCTCTGCAAAGTTACCAGCGGTGGATGGTTCTGCATTAACAAATGTCAGTGTCAAAGTTGATAAGATCACAAGCGCTTCAGGATCTTACCTGACATATAGACCAGATGGTACAGCCTGTTCCGACGGACAAATTTTAAAATGGAATAATACGACAGTACGTTGGGAGTGTGGAACGGATGCGACCGGTGGTACTCCGCTTGATGCGTCTTATGCAGCAAAAGGTATTGTGCAATTCGATTCCGATTCCGCTACTTCTGGAATTACATTTAATAGTGGTCTTGCAAAAGTGAATTATGGCACGTTGGCGAATCAGATTGTGAAGTTAGATTCTTCCGCGCGACTTCCTGCTGTGAGTGGGGAAAACTTAACTTCTTTAAATGCCAATAATTTTACGAGTGGGACTTTGTCAGTCGCTCGCGGTGGTACGGGACTTTCAAGCTTTACAGCAAATTCATTGCTGATGTCCGATGCGACAGGTGCAGGCATTGTTCCGATGACTTGCGCGACGGGACAGTCATTGTATTGGAATACTGGTGGATTTTGGACGTGTACGAAAGATCTTATTGTTGCGGGTACGACGTCTGCTGTGAACTATGTGAAGGTCACAGGGGGACTTACTTCTGTGTCGCCAACGATTGATGCTGCTGGTACAGACGCAAATTTGAATTTAACATTGTCAGCAAAAGGTACTGGCAAAATTTATCTCAATTCGACGACACAGTTTAACAACATCGCTTACATGAGTGGCGATGTGAATTTGTTAACTCGTAAAGAATTGCATTTCTATGATACTGACTCTTCGAACTTTGTGGGATTCAGAGCCGATACTGACATTACAAGCAATCAGGTTTGGACTTTGCCGATTGCTGACGGTGCTGCCAATAGCGTCTTAACTACAAATGGAACTGGGACATTGTCTTGGACGACACCTACAGTTTCAGGTTCTAACTTTGCATCACAAACTGCTAAAACATTCTTCGCTGCACCGAATGCCTCGGCGGGTACTCCGAGTTTCCGCGCTATGGTGGCAGCAGACCTTCCTACATCAGGTGTGACAGCATCCACTTATAGATCTGTGACCGTAGATATTTACGGTCGTGTGACGGCCGGTACTGCTCCAACAACTTTATCTGGTTATGCGATTACAGATGGCGTTCAAAATGTCTCTGGCGTTCCGTCAATGCAATCGGGTCTTGATGCTTCAAAGCCTACTGCAGGAACAACAGGTCGTATTTACATCGCTACTGACACCCTAAAAACATATCGCGATAATGGATCTACTTGGGACATCATTGCGCAAGCCTCGGGTGCTTTACCTGGCGGCACTGCGGGTGGTGTACTGACTGGAACATATCCAAATCCGTCTCTTGCAAATGCGGCTGTTAAAACACCGGCGCTCTTTACAAATCCAGGTATGAATCGGTTGGTCGCGACGGATTCTTCGACGGGTGCGAATCTTGCTCCCTTGGATTGCGCTACGATAGGTTATATTTTAACTTGGACAGCAACAGGTTGGGTGTGTCAGGCGGCGCCTATACAACCTTGGGCGATCAGTGGATCAAACATTTCTTATACGTCCGGACTTGTAGGTGTGGGAACTAGCTCACCAGATGCTCCGGTTCATGTTGTAGCTGCTAATGCTACTGCGAATTACCCTGTCGGTAAGTTTATTAATACCACTAATGGTGCACGTGTTATTGTTAGCGGTACATCTGCCACAGACGTCGCTTTGGCTCGTAATAACAGTGTTCGTTGGGGAATGCTCATGGATGCTTCTACAGAGACTGGAAGCAATGCGGGGTCGAATTTCAACATCGTTCGATACACAGATGCGGGTGCAATGGCTGGCTTCTCTTTGAATATTAATCGCGCGAATGGTGCCGTAGGCCTTGCTGGTTCGAATGCCGATGCAACGGGTGCGAATATGGTTGTCATCAATGGTGCTGCTATTGCTACGGCATGGAACTATTCGTCGGATTCAAGATTGAAAAACAACATCACTGAGATCGAAAATCCACTTGAGAAAATTCTAAAAATTCGTGGTGTCACGTTCGATTGGGATTTGGAAAAAGCTAAATCTAAATATCAATACGAACACGATTTTGGCGTCATCGCTCAAGAAGTCGAAGCACAATTCCCACAAGCCGTCACAATGGGTGGCGATGGTTATCGTTCCGTGAACTACTCAAAATTAGTGTCGCCTTTGATTGGTGCAACTCATGAGCTTTATGGCATGTGTAAAGCCAATGAGACGCGTGTTGATCAGCTTGAGCAAGAAAACGCAGCTATGAAGCGTGATATCGCATCTATCAAAGAAAAAGCCGCACAGCTTGAAGCAGACAATGCGGCGATGAAGAAAGATCTTGAAGATATTAAACGCAAATTAGGTCTTTAGATCTTGCCCGTTGCTTAAAAGCGTGGAGCAGCCTCTTTTAATTTCTCAAAAATCTTTTTGTAAGTGTCATCCCAAGAGCCGAATTCTTTTTGGCGAATCAACTCGACATTTGGATACCATGCTTTTCCGTTATCAGGTCCTGCCCACACGTAATAAGAATTAATCGGACAGAAGAGCCACACAGGTTTTCCCATCGCAGATGCCAAATGCGGAACCGAAGTGCACGATGAAATAATCAAATCTAACTGCGATATCGCCGCTGATGTATCTTCCCACGTCTCAAGTTGAGCAGATAAATCTACAACGGGAGAGTTCGCGGGACGCTCTTCAAGGCCATCATCTTTTTGCAAAGAATAAAGCTCAACATCAGGAATTTGCAGAAAGCTTTCCATCATAGTGAAAGGTACCGAACGCATCAGATCCTGCTCATAGAGTGAATTACCCTGCCAACGAATTCCCACACGCAATTTTTTAGAAGGCTTAATCAACTCTTTCCATTTTTTGACGTAATCAGGATGCGGATTCACGTAGGCATTTTTGGGAATCTCTTCTGCGGTAATGCCTAAAATACGAGGCAAATCCATCGCGGGTGCCCAATAATCAAATTTTGGAGGTGTGTCTTTGTGAGTGATAACCTGATCTAAACCAGGCGTTCGTGACAAAAGAGCTTGTAGCTTTTGATTGCTGGTAAATATTATTTTGCTGGCACCACGAGCTTTTAGGATCTGACCAAAGCGGCAGTTGATGATTTCATCACCGGCGCCACCTTCACCCACAAGCAGAATTGTTTTACCTTCGACATTCATGCCGGGTTCAAGCATCGGTTGTGAATATGGAAATGAATAAGCACCCCAGATTCTTAATTTACGACCGATACCCAGATACTCAACACCCGTTTTGAAATTGCCATTACGAACTTCATGCCAACCGAGATTGAATTTTACGACAGCATAATTTCGATCAGCTGGATTGATACCTACAAGAAGCTTTCTGAGTGAGGCTTCCGCTTCCTCACAACGGCCTTGCATCGAAACATAAACAGCGTGATCGATTTTAGGATCAAGCCATTCTGGTTTTGCACGCATGACTTCGGCCATTGTCGTTTCTGCTTCCCAAGGCAGGGCGGCAGAGTTCAAACATTTTGCTAAATTGAATTTTGCCTCTGGCGTCGGCAAGAGCTCTACTGTTTTACGAGCAAAAGGAACAGCGTCCTTATAGAATTTTGCTTTATGTAGCGTCATGGCCATAAAGTCAGACGCTTCAGGATTTGTTTGTGGCAGATATTTAAAAACAGAGAAAGCCAGTTTTTTAACCGTTTGGAACTCTTCTACCTTTAATAACCAGCGAAACGTGTTTTGCAAGTCTTGTGGAATCAGGGCCGGAAACGAAATCTCTTTATCCATACCCGAAACGGTATCAGCTTCCGGGGAACAGCTCAAGAGCTGCTTGCTCCCAACCCTCGTCATTCATACACGGAACAAGATGGAACTCTTTACCGCCTTGTTTGATGAAATCTTCGCGAGCACCAATACCGATCTCTTCCAGAGTTTCGATACAATCTGCTACGAAAGAGGGACACAGCACTGCCAGTGAGGAAATATTTTTTGTACGAAGGTCCGCAATCATCTCATCCGTCGAAGGACCGATCCATTTGGCTCTGCCCAAACGAGATTGGAAACCCACGCTCCACTGATTTGCATTCAGACCCATCGCTTGTGCAATACTCTTAGCACTTGCTAGGCACTGAGCACGGTAACAGTTTTTATTGCAAGCCATCTTTTGTTGGCAGCAGTTATCTGAAACCAGACAACCTTGCACTTCACGTACTTGGCTTTCAGGTAAACCGTGGAATGAGAACAAGAAATGATCTGGGTTTTTACCTTGGAGCGCGCGCTTTGCAATTAAAGCACTCGTGTTGATGAAAAACTTTTTGTCGTAAAACGGGGGGACAATTTCGATCGGCAAAGTGCTCTTCATCTTTTTTAGAATATTTTTGAATTCTTTAATTGAAGAGCCTGAAGTTGCTTCTGCATATTGAGGAAACAAAGGGAAAACGACGATTTTCTCGCAACCCTCGTCGTGAAATTCTTGAAGCGCACGATTCGGTGAAGGTTCACTGTAACGTAATCCTAATTTCACAGAATATTGTTCACCTAAGGCACGTTGGAATTTTTCGCACATTCGTTTTGAATAAACCAGTAACGGAGAACCCTCTTCCATCCAAACTTTTTTATAGTTTGCCGCAGAGTAGGGGCCACGCTTTGGTACGATCAAAAGATTCACCAAGGCCCAACGAAGTGGGTAAGGTAAACTGATGACGTCTTTATCCATCAAAAATTCAGTGAGATATTTTTTAACATCAGCCACTTCGTAAGAAGCCGGGGTCCCGATGTTCATCAATAGAACGCCTGTTTTTTTCACGACAATATCTCCTTGGCTAAAGCTTCGCTGCGCTCTAGAATTTTACTCAGCCCAATACCACCCAAATAATTCCCGTGCAGTCTGAGTTCTGCCGCTTTTTCCAAAGACGAGATATTTTGTAGAGCCTGCTCAAGTTCAATTCCATAAAGTGGCAGCGCATTTTCCCAACGATCCAAACGATAATCGAGTAAAGCATCTTTCAAACCCAAAAGTTTGAAGCGTTCTTCGGCGATCAGTTTTAGGATTTCGCTATCCACACTTTGGAAGAGATCATGAGAGCCCGTTAAAATCCAAGTTTCATTGTAGGACTTATTTCTTCCAGCAAAGATAAATGAATTAAACAAAACACCCAAGGATTTATAGCCTTCTTTGCGAGGAATCAGGACGCCAAAGCCCTTGTACTTTTCTTGAGACTCTTTAAAGAACAATTTGGCAGAGAGAAGTGAGGTTGTCGGCAAAGTCGACAACAGGTGGGAAAGTTCTTTCGAGCGGGGAGCTACGATGTCTGAGGCTGCTCTCATCGAAGTCGCGATGATGACAGTTTGTCCCTTAAGTGCCTCGAGGCTGATTTCACTGTTTAGGAAAATTTTTACGCCTTTATCGCGGCAACGCTCTTCCAGTTTATCAACTAGATCTTGCATGCCTTGAGGGCCCGTCAGCATACCTTTATAGGATTTCTTTTTCTTTTTAGCTTGGAACATCGGTCCCAAGATTAAAGAGCTCGACAGACTTTTTGATTCTGCCGCATAAATTCCCTGCATCGCAGGTTCTAGCAGATAGTCTACCGCACCTTTGCCCAAATGTTTTTCGCCCCAGTGGCGAAGGGTTTGAGTCGGCAGTGGCTTTAACGCTTTTTTATCAAATAGGATTTTAGAAAAAATGCCCGTAATCAGACGCAAAGTTTCTGAAAACTTCAGCGGCCAAGTCGTCGGTTTTCCGCGCCAGATAAATCTTTTTCGACTTTCTTTCAGAGGGAAAAGAGGTTCAATTCCCAATTCATTGAAAAGTCGGACGGAAGCTTCGTTGGCAAGCAACGCATTGGCAGCTTGTTCTGCCGGACCATATTCGGTTTGCGCTGTACCCAAAAGTCCACCAACACGATTTGATTTTTCGTAGAGGTGAACATCTGCGCCTTTTTCCGCCAGTCGCAGGGCCAATGTTAACCCCGCAAAACCAGCTCCGATAATATGGACTTGCTTCATATAGACGAAGAGAAAATCTTAGTTTGAGGTTGTTTACGTTTCAAACGCTCGTCAAAAAATACGCATGCATTTCTGAGGAATGGCTTACCATCCGGAGTGACTTTTAAATGATGGTCTTCGATTTTTACTAAACCATCTTGAATCATCACGCTCAGGAATTCTTTCGCCGCGGCTTCTTGTTCAGCACTAGAGAAAGCAACCTGATATTGAGTCATCAATTCCAAAATCTGCTGACGTTGATGACGATCTTCATCCGTCAAAACGTGACCACGTAAAGTCGGAATGCGATCTTCGTTTAATGCTTGCTCATAAAGAGGCAAAACTTTTTCGTTTTGATGGAAACTCCATGGACTTTCAGAAATTGAACTCACACCCAAGCCCAACAAGATGTCAGACTTTTGATCTGTGTAACCCATAAAATTTCTGTGCAACGATTTTGATTCCAAAGCCTTTGAAAGATTATCCGTCGGCAAAGCAAAGTGATCCATGCCCACTTCCACATAACCAGCGTTGAGCAAAATTTCACGAGCGATCTCGTAAAGTTTGCGTTTCTCTGGCGCTTTTGGAAGATCTTCGTCTTTGAACAGTCTTTGCGCTGGTTTAATCCACGGCACGATCGCCAAAGAGTACAATGCAATACGATCAGGGCGAAGTGCCACTGTTTTTTGTGCAGTGTCTGTGATCGTTTCAGGTGTTTGTTTCGCCATTCCGTAGATCAAGTCAAAGTTCACAGACGTAAAGCCCATTGCACGAGCTTCGTTAGTTAATTTTTCAGTGATCTCAAAAGGCTGAATACGATTCACCAGACGTTGCACTTCAGGATGGAAATCCTGAACGCCCATGCTGACACGGTTAAAGCCCAGATCTCTTAAGGCTTTGAGTTGTTCAACCGTTGTTCTGCGTGGATCCACTTCGATAGAACCTTCGAAATGTTCATTGATTTTTACTTTTGATAAAATAGGTTTCAACATTTCGATCAAGTGTTCAGTTGATAGGAATGTTGGAGTGCCGCCACCCAGATGGATATGCTTCAAAGGACGATCCAAAAGTTCAGGAACGCTTTTAAGATAAAGCTCCCACTCTTTTAAAATCATATGAACATAAGGCGACTCTTTTTTGTGATCTTTCGTAATGATGTTATTGCAACCACAGAACGTACAAAGTGTTTCACAATAAGGAATATGTAAGTACAGTGACCAACCAGCCGGGCTGCCAGTCAATGTGCTTTTAAGATGACTGATCCACTGATCCGTCGTCGGTGTCGTCTCCCAATAAGGGACAGTAGGGTAAGACGTATAGCGCGGAGCTGGCACGTCGTACTTTGCAAGAAGGTCTAATTTCATGACAAAGCCTTTCTCACTGTCTCAACGAACATCTTCACATGCTTTTCTGGAGTTTTTGGCAAAACACCATGGCCAAGACCAGAAACCCAACCAGCACGTTGTTCCAAAGAAAGATCTTTGAAAGTCGCAAGATAGTTATTCAGTTCTTTTGTGAAATCAGGAGTATCCATGAACAACAAGCTTTGATCGAAGTTCCCTTGGATGAAGCCTTTGTTACGGATGTTGAAAGTCTCTGGCAAATTCCAACGGTGATCAAAGCCCATACCTGCCCATGATTCGTTTAAGAAATCTTGGTCAAAGAACGCGCGTTGAGTGCCTTTAGAATAGTAGCCCAATTTGCCGGGATACATTTGGATCAGTTGTTTTAAAACTGGAGCCAAGTAAGTTTTAAAGAATGCTGGAGACACTTCACCTGCAGCGGTATCAAAGATCATCACGATCTCGGCGCCACCTTCAAATTGCAAACGGATGTTTTCTTTTAACAAAGGCAACATCTTCTCCATGAATTGAGTGAACAAAGAGATTTGTTTTTTCGAATTGATCAAAGAACCCGCGTGCGAACCTTCCGCAGCGTAAACAAACAACGTCCAAGGACCGCCGACGAAACCGATCAACGATTTATCTTTTGGCAAAACGTCGCGAGTTGCTTTCACGGCTTCTTTTTGGAAACCCATGAATTCAACAGCTTTATCAACAGGGCCTAAAGTTTTGATCGTTTCAGAAGTCAGTTGGAAACCCAAACGTGGACCGTGATCTGTGTACTCTAGTCCCATGCCCAATGCTTGAAGTGGATACAAGATATCAGAGAACAAGATCGACACGTCGAAATCAAATTCTGCAACAGGACCGAGGGCTACTTGTGCAGCGAGCTCTGGATTTTTACACATTTCATCGAAGGAATGCTTTGCACGCATGCCTTGATAGTGTTGGTGATAGCGGCCTGCTTGGCGCATGAACCAAATAGGTGGAACCTTCTGAGTCTTTCGAGCGAGAGCGTTGTGGAATAATGTGTTCATAGAAGTTCCTTCCCTAAGTTGTCTGCGTTTCTGGAGACGTGCTCCATTGATAACCCACGCCACGCACAGATCGGATGTTTCTCTCGCCGCTTTCGCCCAATAAATGACGAAGACGAACGATGATATTATCAATTGTGCGCACGCTTGGATTTTTATCCACGCCCCAGATCTCATTCATGATGTCATCACGACTAAGCACTCGAGGCGATTTTTCAATTAATAACTGAAGTACCTTCATGTCAGTGACTGCAGGATATTCGATTTTTCCTGATTTCGATGTCACGGACATGTTGGCAAAACTGATCGTGCAAGATTCCAACTCAATTTCTTTTGGAGTGGAATGTGCATCAAGAACGTGTTTTACACGGATAAGAAGTTCTTTTAGATGGAATGGTTTAGGAATGAATTCTTCCGCACCCAATTCAAAACCTTTAAGACGAGATTCCGCATCTGCTTGTGCAGTCAGGAAAATAAATACGACTGAAGAGACTTGTTTAATCTTTGCAGCTAATTCAAAACCGTTACCATCAGGCAGGCCCACGTCGAGAACCACAAGATCAAAATCTTTATTTTTATTAAAGATCTCCCAAGCCTCTGCAACGCTTTGACCCCAAACGACGTCATATTCTTTCGAAAGACGAGCCGTCAGTGTTTCACCTAGTGAAGTGTCATCTTCGACTAAAAGAATTTTTCTTAAACTCATCGCAAGCCTCCAGGGATTGTGATGATTGCAGTGAAGCCTTCTTTGCCTGTGCTTTCAAAACGAACGTCACCGTTCATTTTGTGAAGCAAACGGCGAGTCAGTAATAGGCCGATACCATTTCCGCGAGAATCTGCTGAAATCAAAATATCGGAGCCGAGTTTTTTTGTAGAGCCTTGGAAACCCAAGCCATCATCACGCAATTCCAGTGTTAAGTGGTTTGCACCACTTTCGCGAACTGCGATTTTGATTGTCGTGGCTTTGCCGTGCAGGCTTGAGTTCTGCATTAGATTTCTTAAAACGCTGAGAAGTGCACGCTTGTCGCCTTTGATCTTCGCGTCTCTTTCAAGCTCGATCGCAAGATCGGCAAATTCGCTACGCAAAAGACTGATCAATGAACTTAAAGAAATTTCTTCTGATAACAAAACGCCTTCTTTTACATTCGCAAGCAAGAGTGAGTTCTCAAGCTGCAAATCCAAACGACGAATATCCTGAATCAAACGTTTTAAAACAGGATTTGGGGCTTGTTCCAAATCCTCTTCTAAAACTTCGGCTTGCAAGCTCAAGCGCGCAATCGAAGTTTTGATGTCATGGCTGAATGTTGAGAAAAAGAAGCGCAACCGATCGTGACGTTTTTGATCACGATAAGAAAGCGTGATCAATGCAATACCACCGATCAGCAAGGCTCCGAGCAATACAGAGCCTTCCCATACTAGCATCTTATGGGCAGTGGGTTGTCCAAAGCCCAATTTTTGTAGCATGTAGACAAACCACCAAGAAACCAACGCAAATGTGAAAGCGAACCACAAAATAGCGAGCGCCGTTTTGTAATGCGACTTCAAATATGCTTTAGCCACGAGCAGCCTCGATAATGATGTGAGCAGCTTCATCTAACAACTCATCTGTGTGAGCCAAAGAAACGAAACCGACTTCGTATGCATTCGGAGCAAGGTAAACACCTTTGTCCAACGCTTTTAAGAACAAACCTTTAAAGTCTTTACCTTGAGTCGCAGGAATTTGTGGGATCGAGCGGATAGGGCTCGAAACTTTACCGTGAATCCAGAACAAAGAACTGTGTTGATCGATTTGCAAAGGCAATGAGTGCTTGTCGAAACCCGCTTGAATAGTTGAGCAGAATTTTTGAGTGCGTTTTTGTAGCACGTTCCAACCATCAACGCGTTTCATTTTTTGAAGCGTCTTAAGACCCGCGCGCATACCGATCGGATTCGCACTTAAAGTGCCCGCTTGGTAAACGTCGCCACTGGGTGCAACCATGTTCATCAATTCAGCGCGACCACCGTAGCAACCTACTGGGAAACCACCACCGATGATTTTACCGTAAGTCACTAGATCTGGAGTAATACCAGTCTCAGTCACCATGCCGCCGAGGCCAACACGGAAACCAGAAATCACTTCGTCGTAAATCAACAAGGCGCCATTGGCTTTACAGATCTCAGCTACTTTTTTTAGAAATTCTGGACGTTGAATCAAAAGACCGTAGTTTGCTGGAAGTGGTTCAATGATAACAGCGGCAATTTCTTTACCGTGTTTCGCGAATACTTCAGCCAATGCTGCTTCATCATCCAAAGGAGATACGAGGGTTTGCGAAGCTACTGCCGCAGAGATACCCGCACTTGAAGACGCCGCTTCACCAGCAAGGCCAGAGCCCGCTTTCACAAGCAAGTTATCAACGTGACCGTGGTAGCAACCTTCGAATTTCAAAACTTTATCGCGACCCGTTGCCGCACGCGCGACACGCAAAGCACTCATGACTGCTTCTGTACCTGAAGAAACGAAACGAAGTTTCTCCATCCACGGAAGTGTTTGAGTTAACCATTCGGCCAATTCCAAAGAATAAATTTCTGTTGCACCGAATGTCCAAGCAGTTTGAACCATTTCTTCAACGGCTTCTTTTACTTCAGGATCTAAATGGCCCAAGATCAATGGACCAAAGCTTTGACAGAAGTCGATGTAACGTTTGTCTTCAACAGAAGTGAGAAAAGGACCGTTTGCTGATTTAAAGAAAACAGGGGCGCGATCCAGACCTTTAAAAGATCTCACTGGAGAGTGAACGCCACCAGGTGAAACTTTTTTTGCGCGTTCGAAAAGTTCTTCAGAAGTTATTTTGTGCATTGAGATCTCCAGTCTTCTTGTGACAAGAAAACTTGAACTTTCTCATCAGAATATTTTTCTTTTAAATTGTTCACCAAAAATTCACGAATGATTTGGTGAGTGTTACCCGGGCCCGAAGCATGATGCTTTGATAAAATTTCTGGATGCGCTTTTGCCATTTTCAAAAACTGTGTTCCGCTCATCCAGAAGAAGGCCTCTTTATCTTGGAAGTTGTCTTGAAAGTTTTTTTCAAAATCTCCGTCGACTAAAGTGTAAGTCGCTAAGATCGGCATGTCTTTGCCATAACCGCCTTCGTGAGTCAGTTTTACCCAGTGAAGATTTTTATCTGCAAGGACATTGATGCGAGGATCTTCTTGTTCCCCTAAGCTTTCTGAACTTCCGTGAACCCATATACCTTTTGCCGCCAAGTTTTTCCATGTTTTAAGCCCTGCGGCCCAAACATAACCATCAAACGACAATGAATCTGGCCACGCCTCGCCACGAGCGACTAAAAGTGCTCCAGTGCCAGACGGAATTCCCGTGAACGACAACATCTTGCGATCTGAAATCGTCTCCGGAGTGTGCATTTTTTCCGAAGGAAATGTGCTAACCGCTTCCACTTTTTGAAGAGAGTTTTGCTTCAGTACCACGCCACCATCAGTCAAACCACGAAGGAATGTGATTTCACCATAAGGTTTGCGCAAAACTGCGATTCCGATCTTCTGATGGCAACCGCCACCGTATGAAGACAAAATCTTTCTTTCGTTTTGAGCCGCGATGAAAGTGTCTTCATCATGAATCGCCGCCAAAACTGGTTTTAAATCAGGACGGCTCGAAGCAATCTCAATCGCCAATGCACCTTGCGCGGCCGCATTGGGGTTGATCGACAATGGCAAGACCATCCAGTTCACCTGAGCAAGATATCCACGCAACAAAGCTTTCACTTCCGTGAACTCAGCTTGTGGAGCGACCAACAAACGATCCAAAGCCGCTTTCGCAACAATCAAACCGTCAATCTCATTCGTCTCAAGCAATTTACGAATACGTGTTGGAATATTTCCGCGCACAGACTGAAAGCTGACATCCAAACCTTGGTAAGGCAGATGATCAGCTAAGAAACCTTTCAAGTTGTATTCACGACGAGGTGAAGAACTGAAGAGGTTTAATTTTTTTGAAGCTTGAATGCGCGGCAAAGAAGTTTTTTTAACTAGCAGCAGGTCACGTTGATCGGCGCGAGGCAAAGTTGCCACGATCTCAGTATCAGGTTTGCCTTCAGTTGGAAGATCTTTCCACGAGTGCACAACCATGTCGGTATCGCCATCGATCAGCTCGCGATAGAAGTCTTCTGTGAAAACACCTTTTTCAGGAATTTTCCATAAAGGATCTGTGAGGTTGATATCACCCAAAGATTCTTTGAATTTGTAGATGACTTCAAGACCGGGGTTCTTTTCTTGGAGGGCTTCTCCGACCATGTAAGCTTGAAGGCGAGCGAGATCACTTTTACGAGCAGAAATTCTTAGGCGCATATATCGTCCCAGCCAAGGGGACGAAGCTCAGTACGTTGAACAAAACTCAAAGCCTTTTCCAGGATCATCTCTTTGATGATTTGAATTTTACTTTGAGTGTCTTTCTTAGTCGCCTCGATCTCGGCAAAAAAAGCAGAGAGTGTTATTACAGTGACATGCGGGAAGTGAACGCGAGCTAGTTCAGCCAGGCGGTTTTCTTCTCCACGTAGGTCATATACAAAATTCGGGCGAGTGTCTTGACGGCTTAGTAAATCACAGATGCGCTCATCAGTCAGAGGTGCCGCGATAACAAGAGCATCGCCATGCACGTAAGACTTTTCGTAAGAATGCACAGATAAGTTATTATACTTTTCTGCGAATCCTTCCATTTTAAGCGGAGTACGGCAAATAACTTGAACGAGCTCTTTGTGAGCAAGCCAAGGAATGATTTCTTGAGCTAGTTGCCCAGAACCACAGATCGTCGCCGAAGAAAGATTTTTAGTATGGCGACGTAAAAGGCTGCCGTAACTTTGTGAACCAATTCCAACCAAGTGTTCAGCGCGAGTGCGCTTCACTTCAGTTAGAACAAAGCTAAGCCATTTTTGGTGATCAGCGAACAACGTATCTTGAAGAGCTTTTCTGCTATCAACGAAACTTTTGAACTGACCAAAGACTTCTGTTTCACCAACGATAGGTGAATGCAGACCACAGAGGATTTCGAGAAGTAGAGAAAGTCCTTTCTCACCACGAAGAATTTGATCTTCGCTAGTAAGCTCGTCAGATATTTGATTGAGTTCATTTTCTGTGATGAACAAAATCTGACGTAGGCACGTTTTCCAGATCGCTGCTTGCGCAAGAGCTGGAGAAAAGTTCCTATTGGATTTTCTGTGAACGAGAAGTATATCTTCCATGTATAGTTAGTGATATACTAACTTTCTCAATTAATTGTCATCTATTTGTCATCATTCTCATTCTGGGAGCAAGACATGAACATACCCCACCGCCCTCGTCGTAATCGTTATTCAGAGACCATTAGAAACCTCGTTGCCGAAACGGACTTGAGAGTGTCTCAACTTGTGCTGCCTGTTTTTTTGGCAGAGGGCAAGGACGTTAGGACTGAAATTTCTTCGATGCCTGGGATCTTCAGAGTGAGCGCGGACAATATGCTCAAAGATATTGAGGAAGCACGTAAGTGGGGTGTGAAATCCTTCGCATTCTTCCCAGCAATCTCCGAAAATCTTAAAGATTCTTACGGCAATGAATCGCTCAATGCTGACGGTCTTTTACCTACGACGCTGAAGCGCATCAAAGACAAATTTCCTGACACATTATTGATAACGGATGTCGCTTTGGATCCGTATTCTTCAGATGGTCATGATGGCATCGTGAAAAATGGACAAATCATTAACGATGAAACTGTAGAAGTTCTCGCAAAAATGGCGATCGTTCAAGCGCAAGCGGGTGCAGACATGGTTGCTCCATCGGACATGATGGATGGACGTGTTGGTGCGATTCGTTCAGCCTTGGATGAAAATGGTTTTATCAACACGGGCATCTGTTCTTACTCTGCAAAATACGCTTCGAGTTTTTACGGCCCCTTCCGTGATGCTTTGGAATCTGCTCCGAAATTTGGTGATAAAAAAACTTACCAAATGGATTTCAGAAATTCGATCGAAGCTGTTCGTGAAGTTGAGTTGGATATTTTCGAAGGTGCCGACATGGTGATGGTGAAACCTGCGTTGAGCTATCTTGATATCATCGCAAAAATCAAAGACATCTCGACTGTGCCTGTCGCGGCTTACAACGTGAGTGGTGAGTACGCGATGATCAAAGCTGCTGCGAAGGCGGGGATGATCGACGAACAAAAAGCGATGGTAGAAACGTTGTTCTCTATGCGCAGAGCGGGCGCGGATATCTTGTTCACGTACTTTGCTTTGCCGATGGCGAAGTACCTCGCAGCTAAGTAGTTTTTATTTAGAGATTGTAGAAGGAAATGCGTCTCGAAGGAGACGCATTTTTTATTTGTTAAGCCTCGGTTAAAATTACCGTGAATTCTCATAGACTCAAGTCAGGATATAACTAAAAAATTGTCAGGTAACTTTTGATATGAGTTCATTGGTTATGAGAAATTTTTTGTCCGGTGAACAGAAGTTTAAGATTACTTTGCTTGCGGTTGCCGTTTTAACTTTATGCTTGGTACCTGTTGGATTTTCACCCCTATACATGCACGTTCTATGGGCTATAGGTCGTTTTCCCGGTATCATATTTACTTTTTCCTTTTGGGCGATCATGTGGCTTCTGATTGGAGCAATCTCTAAAACTAAGTCCTATGTCGTCTGTGCCATACTTGTTTTACCGACATCAATCTTTGGAATGTGGTGGACGATTGCCAGTTTAGAATACGTAATTAGGAAAAACGAGCTCGTATACTTTGGTTTTGGTTCACTGTTGTTCATTATAGTTCAGGTATTTTGTTGGATTTGGATTTTTAAAATTAAACGCACTTCAAATTTTCTCTATGACAGATGGATAATGTCACTCCTAATGACTCTCAATTTTTGTTGGTCGATAATGACCCCATATTCAATTTTTAATTAAACGTATCAATGCGAGACGCCTTTTTCTTTTTTAGGCATCACCTTTGCTCTGTAAATGGTGAGAGAGTTGCGAGGCTCTCTGGCGCGCTATAGGAGACCTGAGGATGATGAAATGCACACGAGCTCAACAAGTAAGGGCCTTTTTTGGCATCGGCCTTGTCATGCTCTCGTTGCAAGCTTTTGCGGTGGCTCCCCTTTGTGGGGGCGTGTTTAATTCGCAAGCGGTTTTGTCTCAAAAAGAGATCGATGATAAGATCTCTGAAATCGCAAAATTGAAATTGGAAATCGATACTTCGTTGTCTTCTGGTGGCGAGAAGAAATTAGGCGAACAACTTGTTCGTAACAATTTCAACAAAGTTCTAGAATCCGTCGTTCATGATTTAAGAAATCACAAATCAGAAAATGAAATTCGCGCCTTGATCTCTGCAAAAATCGCAGAGCTACAAGGCCGAAAAGCTGAAGAAAAGAAAATCGAAAACGAAGTTCGGGAAGCATCTAAAATTGAGTTTCCAAAATTCAATCGTCCCTACAAAATTAGAACTTCATGGAAACTCGACGTCGAACCTGCAGGACAAAATCGTTTGTTTGAAGTTATCGCTTCGGTTGCAGTTTTTGAAAGTGTTGGAAAAGATGTCTTCGATATTTCTATCGTAGACCTACAAACCAAAGAACGCGTAACTCCTGTCGAAGGAGTCGTTGCCTCTGCAGTTCAACGCAACAGAAATAATATTTATTATCTAAAACCTTCAGGTGAATTGTCGGTCTATAACTTGACTCAGAAAACTTCGAAGGTTGTCTTGCAAACCAACCTTCTTGGTCCTGAGAAATTTGAAAATGGCGTGACTCAACCTAAAATGGATATCGATTCCACAGGTCGTTACATCGTCATCAAGATGAGTCGCGGAGTGCACTTCGTAGATCTTGTTGAGGGTTCGATAAAACAATTTACGAAAGATGTGAACTTCGCAAAATTCGTGAATGATTCGATTGTGACGGCATCGAGCGCGGGTGGTGATATCGTTCGTTATTGGATTAGGAATGGCAAATTGGGACAACCTCAATACTTTGATGAATTCGTTGATGGTATCTATGATGTTTTTCCTACGGCAGATCAAAATCACACGGTGTTGTGGGGAAATAAAACTGTTCACGCTTCCCCTGAAACTAGTTACGGTGATTTGTTTAAACATTCTTTCCGTTTTGACGATTTAGATCCAAGCGCAGGGATTCACAAAGTGAAAGGTGTCGCTTCCGGTGGTGCTTTTTATGTGAAGCACACGGATGATATGACTTCTTTTTTCGATCTTTATATTTACGATCCACAGGTTGGATTCACGCACGCAGCAAGTTTGCCAACTATCCGTGATTCATCGGGCATTGAATCTATCGCAATCACTGATAGTGGCGATCGCATCATCACGACTCATCAAGTTCACTCTGATGTTTTCATCGATGTCTGGTCTGAATAGACGAACGTCCAGCCAACGTAAGTCCTAATGCTAATCGCGCAATCGCATTACTCTATCATTCCTCACATTTGAACCATAAACTGGTTGAAGTGTAGGAACATTGCAAATGGAAGAATTCAACGTCGGACATATTAAGCAGCTAAAACATTTGTGCGATCTTTTGCATAAGCAAGAAATCACTCTGGAAGGTTTTCTGCATTCTCAAAAAGAGCTTCTTGAAGCTGTTCAGCATGCCAACAAAGAAATATGGCAGGACTATTGTCTAGAGCTTTATGACCTAGAAATTCTGGTGGCTGCAAAAATCGGAGTGCACTTTGATGAGCATGACCATAGCTTTGTTCGAAAAATAGCTAGTAAACTCTCGAACTTACTTCCAGCTGAATGATTTCATAATTTGGTTGCACTGAGGAAGAGCTTTCGTGAATCCATCACGAGAGTCCATGCAAGTCATGACAGCGACTTTGTCGTCGCGCTTAAGAATAACCTGGCGAAGCTGTTTGTCTTTAGATCGCGAAATCATATCCACTAGCAAAGCAGGGCTGCCGTTGAGCGTGATATTTTTTGTCGTGAGAACTTCAAAACCGTAGTTAGGGTAATCACGCATCCACTTTTTAGTGTAAAGCTCGAGTGAAACATTTTTTGCAAGCTTATCAGTGCGAACTGAAAGGCTGGCAGTTGCCGAGGGATCTTTCGCTTTGAATTTCACAGTATCGAGAATGCTCTCGCCTTGTTGCTCGACTGGAATCCAATCAGTGCCTTCAGTTTTAACTGTGAAGCCTTTATGCAAAAGATAGATGCCTTTGTCAGGAGCTGTGAGAGCGGACGTGCTTGTCGCAGGATATGGAGCTGCCATCGCCGTCAATGACGTCGTGGAAAGAACTGCAAACATGCTTAAAGATAAAAACGATTTTAACGATCTCACTTCTTAAGCGTATCCCCAGTCTGGGTCTCAAGGCAAGGACCGAGATCTGCGGGCATATCGACAATGTAAATCTGTTTCTTTTCTTGGAATTCTCTGACGAAAGCCAGTTTGTTTTGAGCTGACATCGTAGGTGAGGTCAACGAGTCTGCACCTTTGAACAATACTTGCGTGCATTTGCCCTCGATATCATAGACTTCAATTTGATGATTCTTCTCAGTGCCGCGACGGATGCTGTAAAGCAAACGTAGTGGAGGCTCTGGAGCAAACATCAAATCACTGTATTCGCCTTCTTTTTCTTTCAACATGACAGGAGCAGCTTTACCGCGAACGGGTGCGATCCAAATACTTTCTGTTTTCGTTTCCAAATCTTTTTCAACATACGCAAACTGCATACGATCACTCGTCACAGTAGGTAGACGCTTTTCCTTGGCCTTATCGGGCAATACCGGAATGATCACGCCTGTCTGCATGTCATAACGTTGCAGACCCATGGAGTCTTCACGACTTGATGTAAACAGAATGTAAGGTCTGCGGAAATCACGCACAAAAACCGATTGGCCGTCATAGCTTGGTAAGTTAGTCAGGCGTTGAATCTCTGTGCCGACAAGATCACTGCGATAAAGATCTGAAGGCGGACGCACTTTATCAAAGTTTTTTAGATCCAGTGGATTTTCTTTGATCGCATCAGTCGTGGATGAATAAACAATTTCAGAATCATTCAAGTACATCGGATCAAAGGCATCGCCATCAGAAAATGTCACGCGACGTTCCGTATTGCGCTTTAAATCCAATTCGTAAATTTGCTGACCTTTGTGATGCATACGGTGAGAGCTGAAAAAAAGAATTTGATCACCGCTCGGTGAAAAACGTGGACGTTCATTGTCGCCGAGGAAAGTTAATTGCTTAGAGCCTTTAGCTAAAAGAAAATCGGTGCTGATCACATTGCTTGTCACGCTCTTCTGCGCGCAAGCACTGAACAACATTCCTGCAGTAAGCAGGGTCAACAATTGTGATACACGCAAACTCACACTTCAACCTTCTGTAAGACTTTTTGGAGTAGAGAAGAAGGGTTTACCTTCTTCAATTCTTTCAGATGAACCCAGCGAAGATTTTTTCCCGCAAGAGATTTTCTTCGTGATATCTGAATGTAGATATCATGATGGGTAATGTTGTGTTTGGCATCATAGTCTTTGGGCTTGTTTTTGTCAGAACGAATCTCTCCAGGGAAGAGCCATTGGCCTTTCAAAAAAGGTGCGTAATCATTCTCAATCAGTGCGACCTTTTTGTCCTTGATGACCACGTCAGGTTGCCAAACCCAGACTTCCGAAGCGCGGCGTGCTTTTTTCAGAGGCAATTTATCGACAAGATTTTTTTCATTCGCAACACATGATGAAACCCACGGGCACATCAAGCACATGACTTTTTGTGGAGTGCACACTGTCGCGCCTAATTCCATCAAAGCTTGATTTGTGACGTCGGCATTTCCGAACGCGGATAATTCATCAGAAAGTTTTTGCAAAGTTTCGCGACCTGCGCGATTCCACCATTCGAGCTTCAAACCATATTTTCTTGAAAGCACACGAATCACGTTGCCATCAAGAACGCCGACTTTTTCACCGAAAGCAATCGAAGCGACAGCACGGGAAGTGTAAGGACCAAAACCAGGCAGCTCTAATAATTCCGCTGCAGTTTCTGGAAAGCCACCTGCAGACAATGCTTTCGCAGCTTTGTGCAGATTGCGCGCGCGCGAGTAATAACCAAGTCCAGCCCAAGCCTCCATGACATCAGCTTCAGGGGCGTTTGCAAGGTCGTGAACTTCAGGAAATTTCGATAAGAATTTTTCAAAGTAGGGTATTACTGCGACGACCGTAGTTTGTTGCAACATGACTTCAGAAAGCCAGATTCTATATGGGTCTTTGTTTGCTCGCCAAGGCAGAGGTCTGTGATTTTTCTTATACCATTGGCCTAGTAGTTTATGATCGTTTTTCAAGTCCATATTGCCTCTGCTTTGAGTCGAGAAATCTACTCGAGATTCCTTTTGTTTCCAAAGGCTTTTTCGCTGATAATAGGGGGATGGAATACAAACAGTTAAGTGGACGTGAGTTCCCAAGATTTAGTGCAATTAAAACGTTTTTCAGACTGCCTCATGTGGCGGTGCATGAAGATTATGAAGTTGGTATTTTCGGAATCCCATATGACGGAGGCGTTTCGTACCGTCCGGGAGCGCGTTTCGCGCCTACGAAAGTCCGCGAAGTTTCTTCGTTGGGTCGTGGTTTCCACATGACTCGCATGGAAAATTTCTTTGAAAAACTCAAGGTCGCTGACATCGGGGATTGCCCGACAGTGCCGATAGACCAAGCTCAAACCTATGCGCGCATTGAAGCGTTCGTAACTGAGTTATTAAATCATAACAAAAAATTCTTAGCAGTCGGTGGTGATCACTCGACAACGCTTCCAACATTGCGTGCTTTAAGAAAAAAACACGGCAAGCCTTTGGCGTTCATTCACTTCGATGCGCACTTGGATACTTATCCAGCGGCATGGGGATGTGAATACCATCACGGTGCTTTCGCAAGACATGCTGTTGAAGAAGGTCTTGTTGATCCTAAAAAAATGATTCAAATCGGAATTCGTGGACCGCTTGCTGGTGGTGATGATTTGAATTTCGTGAACAAACATGGCATTCGTGTTGTGACGGTTGATGAGATCCGCGAAAAACCTTTGGCAGAATTCCTCAAAACTTTGCCGACGTTCGACGACACTCCAACATACATCAGCTACGACATCGACAACTTGGACCCCGCATTTGCGCCGGGCACGGGAACTCCAGTTCCTGGTGGTTTGACGACGTACGAAGTGCAACGCATCTTCCGCGCCTTCAAAATTCCAAATCTAGTTGGTGGCGACGTGGTTGAGATTTGTCCAGCTTATGACAACTCGGACATCACAGCCTTGGCTGGAATGGACGCATTGTTCGAAATGCTGCATCTCTTTAAGACGAAATAACCGAAAGGTACGCCGTACCTTTTTGAAATGCGGTGCGCCGGGTTCTCAATCAGTTCTCAGTTTTGAAATGCCAGCCCTTTGTGGTTGGCATTTTTTATTTCGGGAAATATCAAATGGGCTCAACATTCAAGGAGCCCTCATGCGTTTCATTCTTTCTGCTGCGATTTTGCTTTCTTCGGGTGCGGCTTTCGCACAAAACAACTGTGAAAAATGGGCAAGCAAAGACCGCTACACTTCAGCGATCAAAGCCGTAGCGAAACACGAACAAGTGTCTTACGAAGAACTTTGCGTTCTTCCAAAAGTTTTGGATATCGAAGTGTCACCGACGCACATCGTGACTCCGCAAGGAGACGTGATTCCGCACACGCGCGTTCAATTGCACATGTCTTACCAATCATGCCTTTACATGGTTCGTGACGCAGACAAAGTGATCACTTCGAATAATTGTTATTCGGGTTGGTAAGAAAGCAAATTTCATAGACAAAGCCATGGGGCGCGTGATTTATGGCGCCTATGGAAAATCAAAGCTGGCTCGAAAAAACAAAAGAATTAAGATCTCAGGGTTCATTCGAAAAAACGATGGCCCATCTTGCTGAAGTTCTCGAACAGCAACCCCTTAGCGCCTCAGTGCATTTACAAATCGCGTGGACACACGATGCTTTGGGTAAAGAGCATGACGCGGCTCCAGCCTATGAAAAAGCGATCCAGTTGGGTTTGCAAGGTGAAGAGCTCAAAGACGCCTATCTCGGCTTGGGCAGTACTTACCGAACGATCGGGGAGTATGAGAAATCAAAAGATGTATTTCAGAAAGCACTCGCGACTTTTCCTGACTACAGACCCTTCAAAGTATTTTTGAGTCTTACGCTTTACAATTTAGCAGAGCACTCAAAATCAATGGAGATTTTGATCAAGGAGCTTATCGAAACGACGTCTGATGAATCGATCCGTAGTTATAGCAAAGCTCTGATGTTTTACTCTGACAAATTAGACGAAAAATTCGGCTAAGTTTTTCTTTCTCGAGATGATTCAAATTGAGACAAGTAGAATGATCACAGTTTTAACACCTGGTTCCGAAAACTGCTCTTCTAAAAGCTTACGTTTCTTCTATTTCGATTAGTAAGATTTGAAGCGGCATGATTCCCGCACTAATGAGTGGTGAGGTGTTTATGCGAAAGCTTCATTATGTATTGTCATTAGCTCTTTTGATCCCTAACCTGGCGGCGGCATCAGCAATGAGCCCAGAAAAATCTCAATGCTTCGATAAGGAAGCCATTGCACGACAATATAAAGGTTGGCGCGCAGGTTACGAAAAGTTTGTTTCCGAAAGTGATTCTCTCAGCCAGAAAAAACGCTTCAATATTTCTCTATGGGCGCTTAAAAAAGTTTCATCGATTTCTCAAGATTTTGCTAACGAAGTTGGTATGAGAGCGCCACGCGAAATGATTGCACAAGTTGCCCAACTTCAGTCAGACATTGATGCTCGTCGTATTCCTGAGCAAGCAGCTATGAAGGTTATGACATCAGCACTGCTTAAGTTTGAAGAAAAAATGGATATGATGCTTCTGATTGCACAGGCAAATCATCAAGAATGCGATATTTCAGATTCGCCCGTTCACACGAACTCTCTCAATTCTTCCGATTCTTCGGCTGGCAGTAGATAAGTTAGTGAATATCCTGTTCAAAAGTACGATTTGGATTGGGCTCAGCGACTTTGTAAACATCAAAGTAAATGCGCCCGATCTCTCGACCATCAGTCGTTTCCACGCTGATGCGCCACTCGCCCTCAGTGTAATTCGCCTTTGTTGAAAATCCACGATAACCAGTCTTGCGACCGCCCGTAATGCGCATTGGAATTTTATCCGTACTCTTCCAGCCTTGGCGTGGATCATTGTAGAACCAATGTAAAATCACGGAATCATCAAAGCGCGCTGGCGAAAAGATCTCTGCAAAGAAATTAATTTTATCACCTGGCTCTGCATAGAAATCTTGATCACCTTTGTGCCAGAACTTCCAGCCCGGACGTTCGTGGGACAAGATGTATTTACCTTCAGACTTTTCAATCGAATGATAAATACCCATCGTTTGCACTGACAACGGCACTGGTGGGATCCAGCCCACTAAGTAGAACAAAAAGAACAGTACAAGAACAATACCGCCAGGGGCAGCAACGCTTTTAAGTAACAATCGCGAATCCTGGATTTTCTTTTTGAGCAATTTCACGATGCCCGCAAGAACTAAACCCGTTGCGATGATACTTAAAGTAAATGGCACAAGACCCACGAAGCCCAACAGCACCGGAATCAACATCGAGAAGAAAGAGAATAAGCAAATCACGAAAAGCGCGATCTTTAAATTCACTTCGCTTTTTTGCACGTTCTTAAGTTCATTGGCGATCATGATCCCGGCCATCAAGGCGATAAAGATGATCGATGAAAAGATCGAAGCTGATTTAAAGAAGAACAACGAATACACGCTGAGCAAGCTTCCTAAAAGGAAGTGCACGATCAGTTGGCGGTAGTTCCAAAGTTTTTCGATGCGTGGAGAAGGCTTGTAAAGATCTTGTGAACCCAAGAAGTCGTAAAACAGAATGGAGCCAATGATCAGCAAATAAACGACCTGCTGCAAGATGTTCAGCGGATCATCGATATCCGACAGCGTGAAAACGTCGAAAGCGAATCCACCCAGGAAAAAGGCCACATCGACCTTAGTTTCATTTTTTTCATAGAGATCAAGCAGTCGGCTCTTAAAGTTTGTCATAGATGTGTTTTGATTGTGGCATAAGGACGTGGCAACTGCAAAAGCCTGGGTGCGGTGGACCAGAATGAGCTAAAAAAATAATTTAAAACCTAGACAATTTCTGAAACTTTGAATTAACTTGTTTGAAGTGTTTCGTTTTTCACCTTTCAAGGAGGCTACTATGATTCTATTTGATTCATTATCAGCGGTGATCTCCTTGTCGGCCTTGCAACGTTAGCAAGTCCAACCTGATTTCACGCACCAACCCACGCGTACAATCATCATAAAAATTAATGTTACTACTGCTACTCCGGCGCAGCTGGAGTGCAGACAAATCTACTCCGGCGGAGCTGGAGTGTAGAAAAGTTCCTGAGATATCAGGAAGATGGAATTGTTATGAACTTCTTTGGAAGAGTCTTCTTTACGCAAGTTTCACCTATGGTGAAAGCGGGTAATGAGCATCCGTTATCAGAAACGGAATTGCTGCCATTACCCGAAAAATTAAATCCACGTCGTACTCCATTGAACGAGAACGACCTTAACTGGGGCAGCCAATGGGGCTTGCTCTTTTCTGTGATTAAGATGGCGCGCCCCTATCTTGTTCCGGCTTATATTCTGAATTTGTGCAGCATCGCAGCTCAACTGGCGACACCACAACTGGTTCATCGTTTTGTGACGTTGATCTCAGGAGGCGTGAACGACAGCAATCTGCCTGAAACATTATTTGTTGGTTTCAGTCTCGGCTTCCTTGGAATGCTGACGGGACTTTTTGTTCAGCACTATTTCTATAGAGCGCTGGTTGCCTATCAAATGGCGATCAGCATTTTGAATCGTCGCATCTTTGAACACAGCTTGGTGTTAACGCCCGGTGCACGTCAGAAAAAACAAGTAGGCGATATCGTCAATCACATGAGTTCTGATAGCGAAAACATCGCCGACTTCCCGCAAATGTCGGGGGACATGATCAACAACGTCGTCATTATTATTGGTGTTGTGACGATGCTGTTCTTCTTGATGGGGATTTCAGCGGTACCTGCGCTGATCGTTATGGTGCTTATGACGCCGATGACTCGTTATATTGCGAAACGCTTTACTTCTCTTGATGAAGAGTTGATGAAGCATCGTGATGATCGCGTGACGATGATGACACAGGTTCTGAATGCGATCCGTGTCGTGAAGTACTTCGCTTGGGAAAAAAGTGTTTCCAAAGAGGTGCGTGAAGTCCGTGGCAAAGAAATCGCGGCTCGCCGGAAATTGGCGCATTCTGAAGTGTTATCGAGTGGCTTGTACATGGCCTCATCAGCGATCGTTCTGTTCGTTGCATTGGGGACGCATGCCTGGCGTGGCTTTACACTGGATGCGGCTTTGATTTTTACGTGCATCTCATTGTTTGATTTGCTCGATGGTCCATTGGGAAATCTGTCGCAAATGATTTCGCGCACGACTTCAGCTTATGTTGGTGCCGGACGTGTAATCGAGTTCTTAAAAGAGTCTCGCTTACCAGATCGCCCGGCTTCACAAACTGAAAAGTCTGAGCCCGTTGAGCTGAAAGTTCAAAACATGACAGTCACCCACGAAGGTGCACCGTCGCCAGTCTTGCATAACATTTCTTTGCAAGTTCCAGCGGGGAGTTCGCTTGCGATTGTGGGGCCTGTTGGCTCAGGGAAAAGTACTTTTTTGCATAGCCTTTTGGGTGAATTAAATTCTGAGCCTACTGCGATTCAATTCTTCAAAACGGATGGAACGAAAATCACAACTCCTCGCACAGCTTACGTTTCGCAAGAAGCGTTTATTGTGAATGGCAGCTTGCTTGAAAATATTCTTTTCGGGGAAGAAGCAACGGGAGCTGAAATTCGTAAAGCTGTTCATTCTTCATGTCTTGATAAAGATATCAAAGAATGGAAGGGCGGTCTCAGAACAGAGATCGGTGAGAAAGGTGTGAATCTTTCTGGCGGTCAAAAGCAACGCGTGAGTTTAGCTCGTGCCTACTTGCAAAAAGCCGGATTGATTTTGCTCGATGATCCTTTGTCAGCGGTTGACGGAGATACTGAGAAACTTTTGTGTGATCGTTTGTTGTTCGGTGCTTGGAAAGATGTCACGCGTATTGCGGTTACTCACAGACTTGAGCACTTAGCGCAATTCGATCAAATTGCCTTTATCGAAAATGGAAAAGTTCTTGGTTTGGGTAGCTTCTTGGAGCTTCGTCAAAGCTGTTCGCAATTTGCAGCTTTCTATGCTGAGCATTCGAAAGCGCAAGGTGAACACACAGCTGCTCATAAAACAGATGTGCATGCTGCGACCGAAGTGGTACCAGAAGCAGAGATCGATGCAGGTCGTATCACTGAAGATGAAGATCGCGAAGTCGGCGCTGTAAAAAGCACGGTCTATTGGGACTATCTAAAATCTTTGGGTGGTTTGAATCCCAAATGGAGTCCTTGGATTTTAGCATCGTTGTTTGCAGGCGTGGTCATCGTGAACATCGTGCCGTTAATGCAGAAAGCTTGGTTGTCTTACTACTCGGGTCATCAAGATGTATGGGCCGCGCTACCTGCTGTAGGTATTTATGGTGTGATTGGCTTAGTGGTCATCGCAACGGGTTTGCTAAATAACTTTATGTGGCTTGAGCGTGGGATTATCTCTGGCACAAATATGCACGATAAAATGTTGCAAAGTGTTTTACATTCGCCGATTCGTTTCTTTGACTCAACACCTGTTGGTCGAGTGCTACAAAGATTTTCGCGCGATGTGGAGTCCGTCGACGTTTACATGCAATGGAGTTTCATTGGTGTGATCAACTGTGCAATGCAAGTCGTAGTATCGTTGTTCCTAATTTTGTCAGTACTGCCATTGATGATTATCGCGATCGTACCGATCATGACAGCGTATTATCTGTTGCAGAAACGCTATCGTTATCCAGCACGCGAAGTAAAACGTTTTGACAGTGTCAGCAGATCGCCAAGATACGCGCACTTTAAAGAAACACTGCATGGCTTGAGTGTCATTCGTGGTTTCAATAAAGGTCCGTGGTTTATGGAAAGCTTTTATTCAAAGCTTGAACATAATCACAAAGCCTTCCATTCGCACTACATGTTGAATCGTTGGTTCTCAACCCGCATTCCGGTGCTAGGTGGAGCGACCGCAATCTGTACAGCGATGGGTGCCGCCGTGTCGTCATATTATGGAGCGATCTCAGCAGGGACTGCGGGTCTTCTTACGATTTACTCATTGTCATTCTGGCAATTCCTCAATTGGGGAGTCCGCATGTTCGCTGATATCGAATCTCGTATGACGTCCATTGAGCGCTTGAAGTTCTTCTCAAACTTGCCGTCAGAAAAAGACACGGTGAAAACGGCTGAAGTACCTTTGCGTGAAACATGGCCAGAGCGTGGTGAAGTGATCGTTGAAAACATCCAAGTTCGCTACGCCCCTCACTTGCCACTCGTACTGAAAGGTGTGAGCTGTCATGTCAAAGCGGGAACTAAAGTCGGCATCGTCGGCAGAACAGGTTCGGGTAAGAGCACTTTCTTGCAAACACTCTTCCGCTTCATTGAATTGGAGTCGGGTAGAATCTTAGTTGATGGTGTTGATATCGCGACTGTGCCGCTTGAAAGACTTCGTCGCAGTCTTGCGATCATTCCGCAAGATCCGACATTGTTCTTGGGAACGATCCGCTCGAACTTGGATCGCTACAACGAGTACACGGACAATGAAGTGTTCCAAGCGTTGAAACACGCTTCATTATTCGAAACGGTGACGGCGTTGCCACAAGGTTTGAATTCATTGATCACAGAAGGTGGTCAGAATTTAAGCCAAGGCCAAAGGCAGCTTCTATGTATGGCGAGAGCATTATTAACGGGAGCAAAGATCATCGTGATGGATGAAGCGACAGCAAGTGTCGACGTCCAAACCGATGCAATCCTTCAAGAAGTGATTCGTCGTGAACTCAAAAACGTCACGTTGATGATCATCGCGCACAGGTTAGGAACAGTAAAAGACTGTGATCAAATCTTAGAAATCTCGGATGGACGCTCAACAGCGAAAGTCTCCGAAGCAACCCTCGAAACTTTGAACTAATCCGAAAATAAAAAAAAGGCCTCGAAAGAGGCCTTTTTTATTGCAGTGCTTTTTTGAGGTACCAGCTTCCTTTTTTCTCCGAAAATCCGCAGTGCGGATTTCTCGGATGAAAAAGGAAGCAGGTACCTAAAGTTCTTTGCAGGAAAGGATTGTGCGTTTTTCTAAGTTGGCGTCTTGGCCCATGAAGTAGCTAGCAGCGATTGTGTCGTTGCCTAACATGTTCGGTGGTTCGTGCACCCACAACATAAAACTTTTTGTGTTCACGCCGACGTCGATGCCATTTGCGCGGTAAGCGCCGACTTGTTCGAATTTTTGTGTCGCACGTTTATTGAGTTTGTAAGTGACTTCACGGTAGCTAGAGATCGGTCGTTGTTCTTTAACTGTGATGCGAATCTTTTGGCCGTTTTGATCTTTGCCGCTGCAATCATAAGAGCGAATCAAAGCATAAGCGGGTTGACCTAATGCGGTCACACATAACATAGCGAGAATAAGGTTTTTCATAACTCCCCCGAGTGAAAATCTTAAATCTTTCAGGGGGTATATCTCGAATATGCAGAGGGGGAGGAGTTACGATTTTTCACTCTAGAAAAAGGAAAGGAGTGAACAAATTTTTGTCACTCCTTAACCCGCGTAAAATCGTTTTAAAGCCGATTACATGCTCATTTCGCCTGGAGGGATAAGGCCTTTCTTTTTGATCTTCTCCACCAGTGTCGTACGGTTTAGGCGTAGCAAAGCAGCTGCTTGGTTACGATTCCAACCTGTTTTCTCAAGGGCTCTTAAGATCAAGGCATTCTCGTAAGCATCAACAGCAGAGTTGAAGTCCATACCGTTATCTGGGATCTCAACTGCGCCGATTTCAGCAGCTGCCGTTTTTGAAGAGCGATATTTAATCGGGAGGTCGATCATCTCGATCTGACCGTGACCTTTAAGGATACTCATGCGCTCTACTAGATTTTCAAGCTCACGAATATTTCCTGGCCAAGGATAGTTGCTCAAACACTCAATCGCTTCAGTTGAAATGCCAGTCAGGCCTTTTTCTTTATTGCGGTTGAAAATCACCATGAAGTGACTCAACAACAATGGGATGTCCGCTTTTCTTTCACGTAAAGCTGGGACAACAAGCGGGATCACATTCAAACGATAAAAAAGATCTTCACGGAAGCGGCCTTCATCAACGGCTTCTTCTAAGTTGATATTCGTAGCTGCGATCACGCGAACATTTACTTGGACTGTTTTTGTAGAGCCCACTGGTTCAAAGGAACGTTCTTGCAAGGCACGCAAGATTTTTACTTGTAGCGAAGGTTCAAGGTCACCGATTTCATCGAGGAAGATAGTTCCGCCGTCGGCTAACTCAAAACGACCAACACGATTTGCGATAGCACCTGTGAAGGCACCTTTCATGTGACCGAATAATTCTGACTCTAAGAGCTCAGAAGGAATCGCACCGCAGTTAATAGGAATAAAAGGACCTTGCGCACGAGGAGAGTTGTAGTGAATCGCACGAGCGATCAGCTCTTTACCCGTTCCAGATTCACCAGTTACAAGAACAGTCGAATCAGAATCAGCAACACGTTCAATCAGACGCAAAACGTTTTGAATTTGTTCAGAAGAACCAATGATCTGATCGAATTTATATTTCTTATTAAGTTCAGAGCGAAGCTGTTGGTTTTCTTGCAAAAGCTTTTTTTGAGTCAGGGCTTTTTCGATCAAGCTCATAAGCTCTTCAAGATTGAAGGGTTTAGTCACAAAATGGAAAGCACCTTTTTGCGTTGCGCGAATAGCAGACTCAATCGTCGCGTGACCAGTTAGGATGATAACTTCTGTCGCGGGATGGATGGATTTTAGATGAGTCATGAACTCGATGCCATCGCCATCTGGAAGATTCAAATCAACGATAGCAAGATCAACCGGTGTATCACCTTGGCAAAGAACTTTTGCTTCTTCAATTTTATTGGCCGTTAAAACATTGAGGCCTTTACGATCAAGCACTCGAAAGAGTGCCGTGCGAAGAGATGACTCATCATCTAAAATCAAAACACGTTGACTGCGCATTGAACCGTCCTTCCATCCATGGTGGGTTCGTCAAGAAAGGGCTTTCAATCTCCGTGAAAGCGCCTACTAAAAGGATAGGTTGTTTTTGACGGTACTGTCAAAAAATCCGCACTGGATAAGGGTTTCAGGACCTTAAAACTAGACGAGAGAAGGAAATTTTTGCCAGGTTTTGCTGGTCCAGGTTTTGTGAAAAATGGATCTCGGCAGCGTGATCTCTCAAGATCTGTGCAGCAACAGGAATTCCTAAGCCTATGGCAACACTAGGATTTTTTTCTGCTGTGCCGTTGTCGGTGATTAGAATTTCAGCATGATCTTTTTCAGCACGGATCTCAATATCGAGGAAGCCTCGGAATCCTTGCTGGTGCTTGGCTTTGTCGCGAATATGGTCGATCGAATTTTGCAAAACGTTTTTCAAAGCTTGGGCCAAGAGATTTAAATGACCTCTGACATAAAGATCTTGCCCAGGCAGATGCATCTTTACTTCCATACCTTGCGACTTTGTTTGCAGCTCAACGATTTTCAATGCGCGCACCATCACATCTTTCAATGCAACGTCGCCTTCTTGATCCACATGCGGATTGCGAGTGAAGCCTAAAAGATTTTGTACGATCTCTTTGCAGCGTTGAACACCAGCTTCCATCTCAACAATGTCGGGATAAAACGGGTCGGTTGGTTTCATATCCATTTTGATCAATTGAGCAAAAGACAAAATACCACCCAGTGGGTTGTTCAATTCATGCGCGATCGAAGAACCAATCGTTCCAAGCTCTGCCATTTTGGCAGTCTCCAGAATTTGGCGCTCCATTTTCATTTGCTCGGTCACGTCGTGATAAAGATTCACATAGATCGCAGGTTTATCAGAATCTAAAACCAAGCTCTGAGAAAAAACTTCGAATGTGCGGGGATGTTCGGGATTTTTTGAGTTCACGCGGAAGTTCTTTCCACGCTGACAACCCGGGCACGGTTCATCACGGTGATACAAAACTTGATAACACTTGCGACTTGTTGTCTCAGCACTCGAATTCGCTAAGCGCTGATCCAATGCTTTATTCCATTGAACAATGTCATAGTTATTATCAATCAAGACAACAGGATCCGACATCGAATTGAACGTCGCTTCCCATTGGTCTTTCAAAGATTCTGATTCTTTCAATTTCTGAATACGATCTAATGCAAGGGCAACAGCTTCGGCCACTCGTGTAAGAAAATCACTTTCTTCTTTCAAGAAAGGGTGTTCAGGCGCACGCAAGAAAAAGATCGATCCTACTTTTTCGTGATAGCGGAAAAGCGGAACCTGTAACTGCGTAAAATCCAGCTGCGCTTTGATCTGAGTCGCGAACAATTCATCTTGGGGATGAAAGAAAATGCGAATCCATGAAGTATGAACTGTGTTGCTCAAGGATTCATTAAGGTATTGTTCGATTTCGCTGACTGAGTTCGCCTGATGAACTGCCATCAATGCGCGTTTGAAACCTTCAATGCGCGAATTGGTCATAAACAATTTACGACGAGCTTCCGTCAGGAACTTGGTTCTTTTCTGAACCCGGTCTTCTAATTCGATTTGCAGACGCTTCAATTGCTCTGTCTGTTCTTGAATCAAGAGCGCGAGGTTTTCATCTTGCTTACGTTGATTGGCTTCTTCCAATGCTGCAAAGAGATGGTTTTCTAAATCCGGCCCATGATGTTGAGGAATCACTCTGAAAAAAGAAAACTGATCGTGCAGTTCACTCAATTGATGAGGTGGGAAATCTTTTGGTGCCACAGCAATAAACTGTGTTGCCGGATGAGTGCGTTTAATCTCTTCGAAAAATTCATAAAAATTCTTGGCCAGAATAGACGTCACTGACAAAGCAACAACATCGTATCTAGATTCAGTAATCCAGTTGCGACCTTGCGCTAAGTCCGTAGCAATATGGGCGCCGAGTTCTTCAAGGCGGGGCTCCCATGGTCCGATGAGAAGAAAGCTGGCTCTTAAAGACCGCATGCTTCCGTGAGTTCTCTATGATAATGAACTTGAAAGTCGGGATGATCTTCCGGGTACTGCGGCATTTCGCCAACGTGTTCACCGTGCGCAAAATAACAAGTCATTGCACCTACACGTTTGCCATCACGAATTTCACTTGATAGGCGATTGCCTACGCAGAGAAGTTCATCAGCCTGAATATTTTCGCGACTTAAGATGTCTCTGAAGGCCGTGTCTTTTCGTTCACCGATAAAACCATTTAATATATACATGCCTGCAAAAAAGCGTTCGATATTCAATGCGCGAATTTTTGAAATCTGCGCTTCCGGTGCGCCGACAGTCACGAGATACAATCGGTACTTGCGACCCAGGGCGATCAGATTTTCAAGAGCATCGGGCATCAATGGTAAAACAGGTGGAACTTCAGGATTATAAAACTTTTCGAGAGCATCGTGAACCGCGCGACCTTCGGTGTTGGTTCCATACTTCGCAGCGATTTGCGTGAAAATTTCTGTGTGCGAGTGAGTCGCCGACATGGCCTTGCGATCTTTCATGCACTCTTCTAAAGAGCAACGAACGCCTGCTGCGATCATCGCTTCGCAAGCACGTTGTGACGCCAGCGGAACTAACAAGCCCGAAGTGTCTAACAGAGTATCATCAAGATCGAAAGCAATTGCCTTAAAGCCAGCCATGGCGCCCTTGTTTCTATTTCTTAGTTACTAATAGCTTAAGCCCATCTTTGAAATGAGGCCACACTTTATCCAATTCAATGTCGGCTTGCTCTTCGATACAGATGACGGGAGTTTTCGCCTCCAACCATCCGTATTGTCCCAAGCTGCCCGGGGTCGGGTAGCCGATATCTTCACGTGCTTCATAACCATTGCCTGTTGCCAGCAGTTCCGCGGCGTCTTTGCCAGGTTTTCCAGTGTAAACAATGCAAGGCTCCCACGAGTGAAAGTGTACTATGAGATGTGGCTTTTCGTCCTCAATGAGTTTTACCAAAGCTTGGACTTCGCTCTCGCTTCCCGCCGAAGGGCCAGGGTAATATCTCGGTGCTTTATGTTCGGGACTCCAATCGCGGCACGGGAAGTTGCGGTTCAAGTCGACGCCGGCGCCATTAGTTCTTTCATTTTTCGCATAACCGTCAGGATTGATGCAGGGAACGAGGATCCAGGGGCGAATGTTTTCAGAGTTAGTAGCTTCCTCAGATTTCAGCCATTGCAAGAACTCTTGAGCAAGTCTCACACCTTCAGGCTCGTCACCGTGGACTCCGCCGATGAAGAGGATGGGCGCTTCAGAAAAGTCACTCAAGCTGTGTGATTTTTTATACAGTTCGATGTTCGTGCCGAGGTGAGTTTTTGCCCAAGAAGATTGATGAAAAATTTGTGCTTGCATGACATAATTAAGCCTGATTTTTTCATACTTGGAAAGCTCTTATAAGGATGGCATAGAATGTCGGAAAAAATGACGACTCCACTAACGATGATAGTAATGGCAGCGGGTAAAGGCACTCGCATGAAATCTCCACTTCCAAAAGTTTTGCATCCTGTTGCTGGACGCCCGATGGTTGAAAAAGTAATTCAAGCTTCTAAAGGTGCTGGAGCAACTCAAGTGCGCGTGATCGTTGGTCACGGACAAGCTTTGGTTCGTCAAGTTGTTGAACCAATGGGTGGCATTTGTTTTTCTCAAGACGATCAACTAGGCACAGCCCACGCAGTTCGTTGTGCAAAACCTGAAGAGTTGACTGGTGATGTTGTCATCATGAATGGTGATCACCCGTTGATTGAAGCTTCAGATATCAAAGAATTCTTGCGCGTCTTCCGCGATGAAAAATGTGATTTGGCTGTTGTGACTGCGGTTTTAAAAAATCCAGAAGCAATGGGCCGTATTATCCGTCACCGTGGTGAATTGCATTCGATCTGTGAAGCGAAAGATGCTTCTGCAGAGACTTTGAAAATCAACGAGATCAATGTTGGTATCTACGTCGCCAAAGCTGAAGTGCTTGCGAAGTACTTGCCGTTGATTCAAAACAACAATTCAAAAAAAGAATATTACATCACTGATCTGATCTCTTTGTGCATTCAAGACAAATTGAAAGTACTCGCGATCAAATCAACTCCAAAAGTTGCTGTGGGCGTAAACACTCAAGGTGAACTTGCCAAAGCAACACGTTTGATTTTCAAACGTAAAGCGATTCGTTTGATGGAAGAAGGCGTGTTGATGATTGATCCGCGCACTGCCTACATCGAAGAGTCTGTGCAAATCGGCGCGGGTTCTGTGATCTATCCAAATACGTTTATTCGTGGTCGTACACAGATCGGTAACTTCACTGTGATCGAATCGAATACATTTATCTCTGACGCCATGATCGGTGACAGTGTTCAGATCAAAGCCGGCAGCTACATTGAGAATTCAAAAATTCACAATAAAGTTTCTGCGGGTCCTTACGCGCGCCTTCGTCCTGAGACAGAGATCTTTGAAGAAGCTCATGTGGGTAACTTCGTGGAAATGAAGAAAGTGAAGTTCGGTAAGAAATCTAAAGCTGGTCATTTGACATACTTGGGTGATGCTGACATCGGTGAAGAAGTAAACATCGGTTGCGGAACTATCACTTGCAATTACGCCGCTGATCGCAAGAAATATAAAACAACAATTGGTAACAAAGTGTTCGTTGGCAGCGATACTCAGTTCATCGCACCGGTTTCTATCGGTGATGAAGCTGTGATCGGTTCTGGTTCAACAATCACAAAAAATGTTCCTGCTAAAGCTCTCGCTGTTGCCCGTGGCAAACAGTTCATCAAAGAGAACTGGGTGCCCAAAGCAGAAACAACTGAAGATAAAGAATAAAGTATAGGTGAACTATGTGTGGAATCGTAGGTTACTTGGGACCTCAAAACCCAAAAGACATTATCGTTAGTGGTTTAAAGAAATTAGAATACCGTGGTTACGACAGCGCTGGTGTTGCGATCATTCATGATGGCAAAGCAAAACGCGTTCGTGCTCAAGGTAAATTGAAAAATCTTGAAGAGAAACTTCAGACTGAGAAATTCGATGGTCACATCGGTATCGGTCATACTCGTTGGGCGACTCACGGTAAACCGTCTGAGCGTAATGCCCATCCTCATCAAGTACGCGGCATCAACTTGGTTCACAATGGTATCATTGAGAACTACATGGAAATTCGCGAGCAGCTTTTGAAAGAAGGCGCGACAATCACTTCAGATACAGACTCTGAATTGGTTGCTCACTTGATCGCAAACGAAATTGAAAACACAAAAGATCTTTTCAAAGCAGTTGAAAGAACTTTGGACAAAATCCGCGGTGCTTTCTCTATCGTTGTGATGTGGGATCAAGAACCAGATCGTTTGGTGGCGTTTAAAGACGGTCCACCACTCGTTGTGGGTTTAGGTGAAAAAGAAAACTTCGTGGCTTCAGACGTTCAAGCATTGATTCAGTACACGAAAAAATTCGTTTACCTTGAAGATCGCGAGATCGTGACTATTAAAGGCACTGAAGTGAAATTCTTCTCTGCGAACGGTTTCCCAATCCAAAAGAAAGTTGTGGAACTAAACTGGAATCCAGAGATGGTTGAGAAGCAAGGCTTCCCACACTACATGCTTAAAGAAATTTATGAGCAACCACGTGCTGTGGCTGCTGCGATTGAACCGCATGTGAATCCAGAAAACTTCACAGTGAAATTGAAAAACGTCGGCTTTGGCGGTCAACCTGTGACGAAGCTTGAAGAACTTGATTCAGCAGCTGACTGGGTGAAAACTCAGGAAGTGTTCAATAAAATTGAACGCGTGTTCATCATTGCTTGCGGAACAAGTTTCTATGCCGGCATGGTTGGTAAATACCTGATCGAGCAACTGGCGAAAGTTCCAGTTGAAGTCGATATCGCTTCGGAGTTCCGTTACCGCAATCCAGTTATTCCAAAAAACACTTTGGTGATGACGATTTCTCAATCAGGTGAAACGGCAGATACATTGGCTGCGATCCGCATGGCTAAAGAATTGGGCGCGACGACGCTTTCGATCTGTAACGTGCGCAGTTCAACTATCGATCGTGAAGCTCACGGTCACTTGTACATGAATTCAGGCCCTGAGATCGGTGTTGCTTCAACAAAAGCCTTCACAAGTACAATGGCAGTCTTAAACTGCTTGGCTACAGCAATGGGTACAACTCGTGGAGCTGTTTCTGCGACCGAAGAGCAAGAGCTTGTGAAAACATTGATGGCCGTTCCAAGCCAAATGGAAGGCGTGCTTTCTTACGATAAATACTTTGAAGAAGCGGCTTCTAAATTAAAGGAATTCCGTGGCTTCCTGTATATGGGTCGTGGCACAAGCTATCCAATTGCGATGGAAGGTGCTTTGAAGTTGAAAGAACTTGCTTACATGCACGCTGAAGGCTACGCAGCCGGCGAAATGAAGCATGGTCCATTGGCTTTGATTGATGAACGTATGGCGATCGTGATGATTGCGCCGACAGATCATTTGTATGAAAAAACAATTTCTAACTTGGAAGAAGCGCGCGCACGCGGTGGAAAAATTATTTCTATCGGTACAGGCGAAAACGAAAAGTTGAAAGAGATCAGTGAATACTACTTGGCTATGCCGAAAGCTCACTGGACAACGAATTCACTTCTAACTGTGATTCCGTTGCAATTGATGAGCTATCACTTGGCAAGCAACCTCGGTTACGACGTTGACCAACCAAGAAACCTAGCAAAATCAGTAACTGTCGAATAGCGGCCGATGAAAAGCGGCCATTCGACTGCGTTGTTGAGTGCTCCTGCACTCAACCCTTCGGGCTTCGCGCAAAATTAGCATCCTGCTAATTTTGTGTCGGATCCTGCGAATCGCTCCAACGTGCCTCCAGCACGCCTACGCGCTTCGCAGAATCCTCCGCCTTGCGCCTGACCACTTTTGATCAGCCTTCAAGTTGAGTATAAAAGATAAATTAAGGTTTTGTGACGAAGCTCACTCTGTTAGCGAGTGAGCTTTTTCTTTTTGGCGCAATGATTAGCAAAAGCTAAGCACATAAACATCAGAGTCAAAAGGCCTGCGTGCAGATACATGAAGTTATACCACTGCATGCGGATGTCTTTCCAATTGCCCGGTAGATTGTATGGGTCTTTCCACGAAGTCATAATCTCATTCAAAGGAACTTGTGCTTCAAAAGTGAAGTAAGCATCTTCGGCCATGCAGATAATTGCGACGAGGACGAGTGCAAACTCAGCGGTATTCCATCGGCGACGAATACGAATCATCCAAGCAACAAGCGAAGTGATCACCGCAACGAATAGCAGCGACACGCGACTGGCAAACTCAGGTTCTGCAACACTGTTAACTTCTAAAAATGGAATTGCTTCTAAAGATGTGATCGTGGGACCGATGGTAAGAACCATCGAGACCGCATGGCCTGCTAAAAGGCCTGTAAAAAATAGGGCGCAAAAACGAATTAAGTTATCGAGCATTTTCCCTGTTTAGGCCAAAGCCTTTAGCCAGCTACAGTCATCAGACTGTAGAAAGATCTTACGCGTTCAACAAAATCGACAGTCTCGTAACCACGAGCCGGACCGTATTCTAGTTGTTCAGCGTAATCGGGATCTGCCAGCAAGGGAAGAACTTCGCGAAGGTGATGCCAAGAATATGGATTGCGTCCCATGCGCTCAGCTAATTTTTGAGCATCACGAAGATGGGCATAACCCACATTGTAGGCAGCTAAAGCCAAAGCTAAGCGATCTTTTTGGTTCAGTTGCTGAGGCATTTTATCAATCAGATATCTCAAGTACTTCGAACCGCCCCAGATGCTTTGCAAAGGATCGGTGCGATCTTCGATACCAACATGAAGTGCCGTATCTGTCGTTAATTGCATGAGACCCCGCACACCAGTGAAACTGCGCGCATCGGGATTCCAATGTGATTCTTGATAAGCAACCGAAGCAACGAGCTGCCAAGGCAGATTGTGTTCAAGGGCGGCTTCTTTAAAAGCTTTACGATATTCTGGTAAAACTTCGCGAATGCTGCGGATGAATTTCACAGTGTCGCGAGAATCCAAAGTCGATAGATAAGCTTTGTAACGATCCATGATGCGCATGATTTCGTCATCACGCGAAGCCTTCTGATACCAAGCCTGCATCAAGTAGAGCAAATCAGTGTTGTCCGGAGTTAAGATCCAACTCATTGAGAAGTTGTCCGTCACGGGCGAAACATTTTCGACAGAAGTATGAAGGCGGACGTAATAAGATCCGCTGATATTTTCAGCAATCGCGCAGTCGTAAGTCTTTTTAGAGAGGTCTTTGAATACTGTTTGGTACTTTTGATCGTTCAGCAGAACAACTTCAGTGCCCGGTGCGAGTTGCGTAAGGCGGTTCGCAATACCTGGGTTGTTGTCTTTAGAGAGCAGGGCGACTTTTTTACCGTTCAGATCGCGAACGTTTTCGATTTTGAGTTTCTTTTGGCAGAAGAGGCTTAAGTGCGACTCTTCGTATGCGGGCCCAATCAAAAAGCCACCTGGTGAATCTGGCGTCTTTAATCTCGCCGCGGCCAGATCGCCCTCACCCTGACTTAAAGCCAAAACAACGGCTTGTTCGTTAGGCAGAGTTTTGAAGCGCATCTTAAGATTATAGTAGTCTGCAAAACTTTGGAGCAGATCGTAGTCGATGCCCGAACGGGACTTTCTGCTTTGACTATATATAAGAGGATCTTCAGTAGTCAGGACGACGATCTCGCCACGCTCTTGAACTCGAGCGAGGCTTTCTTCGTTGTCCAAATAAACCGCGTCGCAACCATTCACCGTGATGGTTGCAAAACCCACGCTCGCAACGAGCGCTGTTCTTGTAATTTTATGACGCAAATCTGAAAATAAACCCATAAATGAAGAGCCTAGGTATCGAAGCCTGAGCCATGGCGCAAGCATTAAGGTCGTAATCTCGGGTGTGAAATATGAAAAAGTGACGGGTTTTGTACTTTTTCATGGAGGCGTCAGAAAAAACTTCAAGCACTCACAGCTCTTAACTGTCAGCGTTGAAGGACGCGAGGTTTCGAATTTTTTGTGTCTACAGCGCGATGAAAACCGCGCTGGATAAGGTAATTATGCCAAATTCCATGTTGCAAAAGCTTCGCGAGCAATAGCGATTTGCTTCTCTTTACGAAGTGTTTTGTCGCGTTCTTTCTCTGCAAGCGGTGGCAAAAGCGCGAAGTTGATGTTGGTTGGTTGGAAGTGATCCGCACGAGTTTCATCTGTGATCGCTTCAAGCAACGAGCCCATCGCCGTCGGGCGCGGTGGCGGTGTGAACGGTTTATCTTTTAATTTTTGATCAATGAACTCAGCGACCATCAAACCAACACATGTCGATTCAAAGTAACCTTCAACACCTGTGATCTGTCCTGCAAAGAACAACCATGGATCATTCTTGCTTGAAAGATCTTTGTTCAAACGTTTCGGTGTATTGATGAACAGATTTCTGTGAATGCTGCCAAGTTTTAAAAACTCTGCATTTTCAAGACCTGGAATCATTCTAAAGATGCGCACTTGTTCTGCGTAAGCCATGCGAGTTTGGAAACCCACCATGTTGAACGCCGTGCCCTCTTTGTTATCCTGACGAAGTTGCACAACCGCCCATGGATAACGATTCGTACGAGGGTCATCCAAACCAATTGGTTTCATCGGTCCGAAACGCAAAGTTTGTGGACCACGATCAACCATCACTTCAATCGGCATGCAGCCTTCAAAGAAAGCGGTCTTCTCGAAATCTTTCGGTTCAATTTTTTTAGCGTTCTGAATTTCTTCGATGAACTTGTTGTACTCTTCTTTGTTCAGTGGGCAGTTGTAGTAATCGGCAGTGCCTTTACCATAACGATCCGCTTTCCATGCGATTTCTGTATTGATGGATTCTGCGTCGATGATCGGTGCAATCGCATCAAAGAAATACAAGAACTCATCACCGAAATGTTTGCGCATATCTTCAGCCAAAGCATCGTGAGTCAGAGGGCCCGTTGCGATCACTGTCGGGCGAGGAACTTGATCAAGTGAAGTCACGACGTCTGAGCGCACTTCAATGCGTGGGTGATTTTTAATTCTTTCAGTTACTTTTTCTGAAAACAATTCGCGGTCCATGCCGAGCGCTTGGCCTGCGGGAACGGCAGTCTCTTTAGCGATATCAAGAATGTGCGATTTTTTTTGAGCTGCTTCCCATTTCAATTGGCCGGGTGCTGAGTGTTCACCTAAAGAACCAAATGAGTTCGAGCACACAAGCTCGGCGAATTTGGAAGTCTTATGGGCTGGCGTCATCGTTTTATCGCGCATCTCGAATAGAACGACGTTATAGCCTTTATCAGCAAGCTGCAAAGCGCACTCAGAGCCCGCGAGCCCCGCGCCAACAACAGAGATTGTTGATTTTTGAGTGATATTTTCGCTCATTGTGGTAGACCTCTAATTCAATGGATTTTCAGAATAAGCCCAAGAAAAAATTCGCAATAGGCTCGGAAGTACTACAGAGTCTTTTTGAAAATGGCAAGTCGCCATTGTCAGAGCAGTTTATGCGCTGGAAATTGTGGGCGAAATGGGAAGAAGTTGTAGGTCCTACAATTGCCAAGAACGCCGAGCCCGTGGGCTTTAACAGAGGCGTGCTGTACGTATGGGTTCGTAACTCTACGTGGATGCAGCAGATGATCTTCATGAAAGATCCCATGCGCGAAACGATCAATAAAAAATTCTCAGCGAATTTTGTGAAGATGATTAAGTTCACTTTGGATCGCAGAGAAGTTCCCGTTGAAGACCAATCCGAATTCAGAGAGATGGTACGTAAGATTGCTCCCGAGGGTGAGGACAACGAGTAGCATTGCTCGTGCATCACAAACTCGACCAATCGTCCGGTGGATTCGTTTTAATGACGTAATGGCCGCGGAAAAACGTGAGGCATTCATTCATTATCAAGAAATTTTGACCGTTTTAACATCTGTGGAAACAAAAAGAGGTTCACACAGAAAGGCTTCGGTGGAATTTCAAATCAACAAGTCAATGTTGATCATCAAGGGACAGGCACAGAGCCTTTCGTCCGTTGAAAATTTCCTCCGCAATAGAGAGTGGAAAATCTTTTCGACGACAAGTCTGAAAGATGCGCTTGTCTATCTCGTCAGCCAGCAGCCGATGTTTGTTCTGATCAGTATCGATCATCCAAATAAGAAAGTTCAAAACCTGCCGCGAGTTTTAGCGCAAGCTTTTCCAGTTTGTGCTGTGACGTTTGCAGAGAATGCAACGCCTTCAGCGTACAAAACTTTGAATACATCAAAACACGAATACAAATTATTCCCTCCTGTCACAGGACCAGCGGTTGAGCGTATCGTAAATAAATACGCAAAAGATCAAACGCAAAAAGCCACGAACCAACAAGCTATTTCGCAATGGACGAATGGTGAAGGTGGTCCAGACTCCATCGCTGTTAAAGGTGGTGGGGCTGACGGCACGATCAACGTTCGTGGTGGAGAAAACGGATTTAATTCTTCGACTGCTCAAGCATTGTTAGCTTCGATGTTAGGCGGCGATTCCGCAGCTCTTGGTGAAGCTACAAACGCCGCCAATCAAGCGGGCTTTATTTCTGGCTCTGGTGATGGTGGAATGAGTGACGCTGAATTTGCAGCCGCACTTGCAAAAGCGGGTGGCGATAATGCGGCTCAATTAAATGCATTGAATAGTAATGACATTCAGGGAATGCAAAAAGGTGCTGGGATGGGGAGTCCACTGGGCTCTGCCGGTGAAGGCATTGGTGCAGGTTCAAAGTTAGGAACCGCAGCGGATGGAATTGGCGCAGGCCAAATGATTAATCCTGCTGAGCAAGATCCCACAAAAAATAAATCTTCGGATCCAAGTTACTCTTTAGAAGACTTTGATAAGAGTGCTCTGGATCATTGGAGTCATAGCCACAAGGAAAAAGAAAACTCTGCCGGTGGTGGTTGGGCCCCTGTTGAAAAGAAACAAAAAGAAAAAGCTCTGCCGTCAGATGAATTTGCCGAGAAATTCAAAGGCAAATTGGAAGTCGACAATCTGATTGGTCAAGGTGTGCAAAAGTCACTCGACGAGTCAGTGGTTCGTTTTAAGAATCCAGAAAAGCAAGTCATTCAAGATTCGTCGAATGTTTCGTGTATCATCATCGTATCGCCAAGATTCTCGGGCTATCTTGTGACGGCCATGGGGAAAAACAAAAAGATCGATGAAGAGTTCATCGAAAAAGTCAGACTGAAACTTTTTAAATTCCTCAAAGACCGTGGTGAGAACGTCAGCGACGATGAACGCTCGATGGACATGAAGATCAAGCAGGTCAACTTTGAGGAGTGGGCTGCGGAGTCTGCGGAATTTTTAAAGAAATCTGTGCATCAAGGTAACGAAGTCGCGATGGCGTTCTTTCCAAAACCTGATGTGAAAACTGAATTCAAAGAATCAGCGGCGCAAGAAATGCTGGCAGTCGATTTAAAAGAAATCAAAACCGATGTTCCGCTCGAGTTTAACGTGTACTTGTATCTGCCTCGCAATAGCAAATACGTGCTTTACACTCCTGAAGGCGGCATCATGTTTAAACATCAAAAAGATAAGTTACAGCGTGAAGGGGTGAATGAGGTTCACGTGCTGAAGGAAGACGCTGAACAGGTCGACTCACATCGAGCAAAAAGCTATCTTGAGGCGACCATCGATATCATGAATCAGCGTAAGGGCTTTAACAAAGCTAGTTAGTCGATAAAATAATCATACTCTGGTTCATCTTGCGTAGACGCGCAAACCTCAACCACCGTTTTTTCTTTCACCAAAGCAAACACATCTTCAATTTCGTTGTCCGTCACAGCGACACAACCATTTGTCCAATTGAATGGATGAACCGCGCGAGCAAGATCACTCCATTGACGGCCTGGGTTTGGTAAGCCGTGAATCATAATGTTTCCACCAGGGCTCTTACCCAATTTTTTAGCCGCAGCTTTGTCTGCCGCGTTTGGGTAGCTGATACGAAGGCTTAAATGAAATTCTGATTTTTCATTCTTGTAGTCGATCGAGTAAACGCCTTCTGGAGTTTTGCTATCGCCTTCAATGACTTTATGACCACGTGGGTTTCTGCCGAACGCAACGTCATAAGCACGTAATACTGATACGCCTGAAACCAGGAAAATCTTTTTGCGATCTTTCGAAACGACAACACGTTCAGTAGTGATGCCTTCGTCTTTTAATTTTTCAAGACTGTCGCTGCGACGATCGATCATGTTGTCGATCAGAAGCATGTTGTCGCAATAACGAAACTTTGGATCTTGGTTTTGATTTTTTTGAGCAGCTTGGGCGAAAAAAGGCGTGCTCAAGCTTGTGATAAGAAGAATTGAAGTTAGCTTTTTCATTACGGTAGTTCTCCTACGATACGAAACCCAATGAGTTCCGATTGTACGGTTGGTTCTTCGGATTCGTTGCTATTTTTAATTTTTAGCTGATTTGTGCTGCGGTAGTTTCCGCCTTTTACCACAATAGTGCCATCTTTTTTAGTTGTCGAAGTCCATGTGGCGACGTTGCCTAAAAGATCAAAGAATTTGCCACCTGCCACTTCAAATGGCTTTAAGCTTGCGACTGGCATTGTGCCAACTTGGTAGCTTGAATCAATGTGCGCGTATTGGTGCAATTTGCTAGCGCTGATTTCTTTGCCTTGTCCTAAATCCAACGCAACATGTTCCATCTGTGCTTGTGAGGGCAAAGAGTAAATCATGCCTTTTTTGTGACCGCTGATAAGTTGGTACAACATTGGATCGTCTTTTTTCGACATTCCGTTGATGTAGTCGATAAAGTTATGAACGCTTTCGTAGTAGTCACGCTTTTGAGGATCACGAATTGCATTAACATATTCGACAGGATTTTCGGGCTGCATTTTTACTTTTTCACCATTCGGCAAAACGACTTCTTGGGCATTTTTTAAGCCATGATGTACTGATGGGTTGAGGCTCATTTGTTCGCTGCCCGCGAGAGATGCCACGATAGCCCACTGGCGTTGCGTGATAGGTGTTTGGGACATAAAGAAAGGCTTCGTGATCTTACCACCAGCAGCAACTGGGTTTAGTTTTGCGGCACCTTCAATCGCATTCACATCGTCAACGGTCTTTGTTTCTTCGACGCGTTTTGCGTTTTCTTTTTTAGATGATTCTTCGTGATGATTCTGTTTGCGTGTGATGAACTCGCGAATTTTCGCTTTCGCTTCTTCACGAGTCATCACTCCGTGAGCTTCCAACGTTTTGTAAAGCGCTTCAGCTTTTTGCGGGAAAAGGTTTTTAAGCAGAGTGATTTGTGAACCTTGGCCGATGGACAAAGCTAGATCCAAATCCAAGCGCATTTGTGCAAGTTCTTCTAATGCAAGCTGAAAGCTTTCAGCACTTGGGGGAGGCAGTGGTTTTAAGATTTCACGGCACATTGGAGCGGCGACAGCCACCGTAGAAAATACGACCATGAAGCCTAAAAGGCTCATTGAGATTACAGGAAATAAACGGAGTAAAAAACTGTGCTGCATCAGGCACTGTGCAATGCAAATCAGGTGCTCGGAGTATGGCGAATATAGAGGATTTAAGGGGAGCGTTCGTGAAGCTTTTTCTTGGTTTGTCCAGACTGCGACACTTAGGGGAGATGCGGTGCCTTAAGCACTGTCGAATTCTTAGACAGTGCTTGTTCGGAATGAGGTGGATTAGTTGTCGGCCTTTTCAATAGAAGTTCTCATCAAAGACTTGATGTGACTGTCACGCTTAGAGCCGCCGCCCATCAAACCTTTAAGCTGATTATGCAAAGAAGGATCGTTGATCAGCGCACCCAAAGTACCATCGCCGCGATCAATTTTAGTCAGGATTGAATTCAATCTTTCGATGGACTGACGCATTTTTTCGCCGCCATCCTTGCCATTCATCGAAGTCAAAAACTTATCCGCATTTAAGCTGGCTTGACTTAATTTTTGGCTCGCAGAATCTAAGTTTTCAAACATGTGTTGCATACGATTGCCTGAGTTGATGGTCTTTACCATTTTATGAAGCTCATCAATGATATCGAAAATTTTAGAAGTCTCAGAACCACGTTCTGACAAAACACCAAAGATGTCTGTTGCAGGTGCGACTTCCAGTATGCTGCCTTCGCGAACGGGGTTACTCATCGGATTGCCAGGGATGATGAAAACAAATTTATCGCCCAAGGCACCTTGAGTGCGGATTTCAACTTGAGAACCTTCACGAATGCGCGGTAAAAATTTAGAATCAATACGCATCACAACGTCGAGCGCATTTTTTTCTTCGATGAATTTGATTTCTTCAACGTTACCAGCAACAACGCCTGACAATGAAACGACACTACCCGAAGCAAGTCCTTGCACTTGATCAAAGTGCGCATGCAAGCGAGTGTACTTTGTGAAGAGCGCTTTATCTGCTCCGAGGAAAAAGATCGACAACAGGATCGTCACGATACCCACGGTTAAAAAGATTCCGACCTTGAGTTGTGTACTTGCTTGAGGTGATTCCATTATATAGTTTCCCCGTTGATAAATTCGGTCATTATACCGGATGGTTCCTGGCGTAGTTTTTCAATAGTGTATTGTTCAGCGATGCGGCCTTTGCCTAAGAGGGCGACCTTATCGCAAACCGCGTAAACCGTAGGCATATCATGTGTAACCAAAATCGACGTCACACCTTTTGCTTTAAGTTTTAAAATCGATTCTTGGATGCGTTTAGTATTGTAAGGATCAAGACCCGCAGTTGGTTCATCATACAGAACCACTTCAGGATGCATCATCATCGCCCGAGCAAGGCCCACGCGCTTTTGCATGCCACCAGAAAGACTGCCTGGAAATTGATTTTCAGATTTATCCAGACCGAACTCATTGAGCTGTTCAAGAATTTGTTTTTTGATTTCGGCTTCTGACAGTTTGAAATGTTCACGCAAAGGATAAGCAAGGTTTTCGTAAACTGTCATTGAGTCAAAGAGGGCGCCACCTTGGAACGCGTAAGCCACTTTGCGACGGATTTCGACTAGTTGGCGTTCGTTCATATTGGCAATACCAGTTCCTTGAATATAGATTTCACCTTGATCAGGTTTTTCTAAGCCAATCAAACTGCGCAGCAAAACAGACTTACCTGTTCCCGAGCCACCGATCAAACCAAGGCATTCGCCTTTTTTGACGTAAAAGCTGACCCCTTGATGAACTTTTTTATCACCAAAGGATTTATGAAAATCGACGACTTCGATCATGCTTGCTGATTTATCGTTACTCATAACATCTTCTCGAAGATCCAAAAGAGTTTAGTCAAAAAGAAGTCACCAATAAGAACCAAGATCGAAGAGACCACGACGGCATTAGTCGTTGCGATACCAACTTCTTTCGTTCCGTTTTTGACTGACAAACCGAAATAGCAAGATGGGATTGCGATAAACAGAGAAAAGAAAAACGCTTTACAGAATCCCGAAAGATAATCCTGCACGCTTGATGACGTCATAACTTTCAAAAGATAAAAGTTAGGATCGAGATTCAGTTCGACGGCGCCAACGATCAAGCCACCCAGGTTACCGACGATATTTCCTAACGCGACAAGGATGGGTAAAGTGATCAAACATGCCAATACTCGAGGAATAACGATTTTTTTAATTGGCGAAGTTCCCAATGCACGAATGGCATCCACTTGCTGAGTTACTACCATCGAACCGATTTCACTGGCGATACCTGCGCCCACGCGGGCTGCAATCATCAAGCTCGTGAACACGGGACCGATCTCACGCAATATAATCACGGCCAAAAGTTTTGGAATATAAAGTTTGCCGCCGAATTTCTCCAGGCCCATACCGAACTGCAATGACATCACCATGCCGGTGCTGATCGCAGTGACCATGACAAGGGGAAGTGAACGCATGCCAATTTGATAAACTTGCTCTGCAAGAAGTCCCCAATACATGCGACCTTTAAATGTTTCTCTTAAAATGTCGCGCGTAAGCAGACCCAGTCCGCCGATGAAGCGAACGATCTCGAGCATGAATGATCTAAACGGCAATGCGATATGATCCATTATTGTGCCTTGAACGATTTTAGAAATTCGTCAAAGTAGCGATCTTCTTTGACGAACTCTTTTGCAACGCCTCCGTAAGAAAGAGTGTAGTTGCAGTTGTTCTTTTTAAAGAGCATCAAAGATAACTTCACAGGTATGCCATCAATTTCGCCGGTTGCAATTGTTCGTTGGGCTTCGCGGCCATTGAATTGAGTTGCATCAGAAGAAACGATTTGAAGTTTTTCAAGCACGCCCAGCGTTTCGCTTTCCATTGCTGAAAGACTTGGATCCGCAGATCCTCCACATTCAGAAAGATACGAAATCGTGTTGCCCGTTTTTTCGCTCAACCATGTCTTATCCGAATTCGGTGACTTGATAGATTTAAATGGAGTAGCAGGTGCAGAGTACTCGACGTCCTTTGCTGGCTTGCCTTTGCTGCCAGATAAGTTCACGGAGACACAACCACTAATAAATAGGCCGACGAGTAAGCTCAAGATGAAGATTCTAGAAAGTCGTTTCATAGCACCTATTTATCGGGTTTTTCCGAATGAAAAAGCAGTCTTGTTTACGCAAAACCAGACCTTAGTCTCTGTCATGAGTTTGTCGGCCCTGACAGAAATTCTATGAAACTTTTTGCCCATCTTGAACATATTTGCCATGAACACAAATTTCTACTGGCATCATATGTGCAAACACACTCCTTGAGAAGAAGAGGGGTTCAAGGAGTGAACGCTTTAAGTTTTATCATTGCGACAGGATGTCTTGTCTTTGGCCTAGCAGCTAATGCTGGAAATATCACTGGTAACATCAGTTTCCAGGACGACACTGTACATTTGGAGTTCTCAGGCGCGCAGAACTGGGATTACGACGTTAAACGTGGTGAAGCCAAAGGTCAGCCTACCATCGACATTACTGTTGAAGGCTTGAACGATGCGACGGTTAAACAACTTGAATCATTTAAAAGTGATTACGTGAAATCTATTTCCGTTAATACCAAAGGTCCAGATGGCAAAAGCATCGTGACATTTGTATTAGCAGGTTCTGATATCGACAGTTTTGATTATTTAACAGATCAACCATCGCGTTTGATCCTCGACTTCTATGTCAATCCCGCTGCTAAAACAGCGCAAGCCGCAAAAGCTAAAAAAGAAACTCCAGTAGCCGATGAAGCAGCTAAGTCTGCGAAAATTGCGAAGAAAGAAAAAACGCCAAAAGGTCGTAAGCCAGCGACTGCGGATGTTTTAACGGTCAATCCACAAGGTGCTGTTGATGTTGCATTGAATGACGGACCACAAGTTCGTTCAGGTATCTTTGATGGTGGCGATCCAAGTTATGAGCGCTTCACGATCAAAGATTATGAAGTTAAAGAAGAAGCGATCATCAAAGCAAAGAATAACTATTACATTACTTTCCCAATGCTTGAAACTGCGGTTCCGCACTGGGAGCAATTAAAAGCGGCACCAACTATTTATGAAATCTCGCCAAAAGGCACTGAAGAAAACAAACAAGCTCGCTTGTTGCTAACGCTTTTTGAAAAAGAGCGTTACGCAGTTTATTTGAAAACAGAACAGTGGTTCAAAGATAAGTATCCGCAATCAGAATACAATGAGCTGATTGATTACATGACTGCGGATGTTTTCTATAACTTGTACCAAGAAAAGAAAAATCCTGCTGACTTCGATAAAGCGATTCAAAAATATCGTGAAGCGGTAGCGAAGTATCCGAAATCTCCGTTGGCGGAAAAGACTTCTTTGAAAGTTGGTTACCTGACTTTGGATAGAGGTGACTACTTAAATGCTCTTCGTTTATTCAACGAGCATTTAAATAACAAAAACTTTCCAACAAAAGATGGTCTATCACAAAGCTTGGCGAAATTGGGTATGGGTTTAGCTTATTCTAAATTGAATAAGTGGAACGATGCGATCGCGCAATTTGAAGATGTGGAAAAGACTGCGCAAAACCGTGATTTGAAAGTGGAATCCTCTTACCGTCGTGGGGACGTGTGGACGCGTGCGAAGGATTATGCAAAAGCAGTTGATGAATATCGCAATTCTTTAAAAAAATATCCTGAAGGCCAAACGCAATTCCCAAATGCTTACTACAACCAAGCAGAAGCGTTGTTCGGTATGGATAAGTTCACGACTTCATTGGATACATTCCGAGATTTCGTTAAAAAATTCCCGAATAATGATTACGCTCCTTTGGCGATGACTCGCATGGGTGAGTTGTTAGACGTATTGGGTGCAGATAAGTCTCGTGTCATGGGCGCTTATCTTGAAACGTATTTCCGTTATGGTGAAAATCCAAAAGCCATCATCGCTCGTTTGCATTTGCTCAGCGGTCGTATGAAAGGCATGAAACCAAAAGAAGTTACAAATGCCGTTCAAGAGATTATGGATCTTGCGAAACGCGCAGAAGATCTTCCTGGTATTGAGCAGTTTGCGAACGTGATGATCGCTGACGGTTACACTCGTCGTGGTGATTACCAAAAAGCGATCGATCTTTTGTCTAAATACTATAAAGAAAATCCAACGACGGTGAATGCACCAGTCGTGACGACTCGAATCGTTGCAAACATCAACGACAAATTGGATTCAGAAGTTGAAGCGGGCGATTTTATCAGTGCTTTGAAAACTCACCAGAAATATTCTGACAGCTGGTTGAAGGGCTCACCACGTTTGGATACAAAGTACAACGTAGGTCGCTCTTTTGAATTGGCAGGCGTTCCTAAAGAAGCAGATAAATACTATCGCGATGTTTTAAATCGTCTTTATGCAATTCGTGGTACTCAGGCTGAAAAAGAAATCAAAGTAACTGAAGAAGTTCCCACTGAAGATGAAATGAATTTACGATTGGCAGCAGTGAACGCTCAAGAGCAAAAATTCAATCAATCTTACGAAAATATCAAAAACATCAAGAGCCCGGAAAAGCTTTCTGAAGTAGATCAAATTGAACGCGTAAGTATTGCTGTGAAGCTGCTTGAAAAGCGCGGTGATCTGGATTCAGCGATTCGTTATTTGGGTGAATTGCTTCGCACATGGAAAGGCCGTCCTGAGTTGGTGGCTGAGCCGTATTTGAAATTGTCAGAGTTGCAGTTGAAACAAGGTAAATCAGATGAAGCTCTTCAATCTTTGACGGCCGTTGATGAATTGATGCGCGATTCGAAAATTGTTCCAGTTCAGATCCATGCAAAAGTTTTGGAAATGATTGGCAACATCAATATGGAAAAAGGCCAAACTGAAAAAGGCCTTCAAGCGTACAACCGACTTTTGGAAAAATACGAAGAGACGATGCCTCTAGCATCTATTCGTTACAAAATCGGCGAGATCCACTTCAAAGCAGGCGAAGTTCAAAAAGCTGCTGAAGTTTGGAACTCATTCAAAGGTGAAAAAAGTGGTTTCTGGAAAAACCTCGCTCAAGAGCAATTGAAAAACTCTGAGTGGCGCAGTGACTACAAAAAATACATTAAAAGAATTCCAGCAATGTCTGGAAGTACGGAAAGTAACTAGGAGCCTGGATGTCTTACTTCGATTTTGATGCCCTTCACTCAGAAGACAAAAAAATGCATGAGATTAAGCAGCTTGCTTTGCAACTTGCTCCGACTCAAGCAAGTATTTTGGTTCAAGGTGAAGCTGGAACTGGAAAAACCAGTTTGGCACGTTACGTTCACACAAAAAGTCGTGCAGCTCGTTTGTACGTCGTTGAGTGTAAAACAACGCAGTTCTTGGATCTTTCAAAGATCTCTAGTGGAACTTTGATTGTTGAAGATATCGATTGTGCTTCCGCTGCGTTGCAAGCGGACTTATTGTCTTTGTTTGCAAGAACAGATGGCGAAAGACCACGCATGATCTCAACATCTCGCCGGGATTTGCGTGCGATGGTTAAGCAAGAGCAATTCCGTCAGGATTTGTTTTACAAAATCGCCGTGATCAATTTAGAAATGCCACGCCTTGAAAGTCGCACTTTGGATTTCACGGGAATCGTGAATTTCGTTTTGGAAGTTTCTCAGATTATCCATGGTAAATCTGGTTTAGTGATCAGTGCTGAAGCTTACGAAAGACTGAGAGCTTGGAACTGGCCAGGTAACATCCGTGAACTTGAGAATGTGATCGAGCGTGCAGTGGTCCTTGCAAGAACTTCAATGCTTGGGAGCGAATGTATTCAATTTGAAGCGCTTACCAACGAAGATCTAGGGGATTTTGTACCAGGAATGTCCCTTTCTGAGGTCGAGAAGCGTCTAATACTTCAGACTCTTGAGTTAACGGCACAGAACCGTACTCGCGCAGCTCAGATGTTAGGAATTAGCATTAGAACATTAAGAAATAAACTCAACGAATACAAAGAGGAGAGTTTAGTATGAGCAATACCTTGTTCGATAAAACAACCAATGCTCTAGCCGCATCTATCGGCATGAGACAAATCCGTAACAACGTGATTTCGTCAAACATCGCCAATGCAGAGACTCCCGGCTATCACGCAAAGAAAATGGATTTCGAAGATGCGTTGTCACGCGCTTTGGATACAGATGGCATGCGTTCTTTGAATGCAAGTAACGGCGCGCACTTTGCTGCGGGCGGTGCTTCAATGGGTAAGACGGGTCTTGCTGATATCTATGAAAATCCAGAAGGTGCTGTGAATAACGACGGCAATACTGTTGATCTTGAGAAAGAAATGTCAGCGTTGGCAGAAAATGCGATCTCTTACAAAGCCGCACTTTCTTTGATCAACAAAAAAATGGCTGCGCTTAAATACGCCGCTACTGACGGTCGCGGTTAATTCGGCGGACGCCGGCAGAGTGTAGGGCCTGAGGCCCGGAACTGAAGCAGCTAGGATGGCTGGAGGATAAATGGCTGATTTTTTAACGGGTATGAGAGTAAGTTCGAGTGGTATGGCTGCGCAACGTATGCGCATGAATACTATTGCGAGCAACATCGCGAATATCAATACAACTAAGACTCCTGAAGGGGGTCCGTACAGACGTAAGGACGTAGTCTTTGAGTCGATGCCGGACGCAAAAAACTTCGGCGAGATCATGAGCGCGACAGACCCACAGTCAAGTATCCAACGGGTCCAGGTCACCGACGTGTTGTCAGATCGTAAAGCTCCATTGCTTAAGTATGAACCGGATCATCCTGATGCAAATCCAGAAGGATACGTTGCATATCCGAACATCAATCTCATGGAAGAAATGACCAATATGATACAAGCTTCGCGTTCTTACGAAGCCAACGTATCGGCTCTACAAGCTTCTAAAGACATGGCTCTTTCGGCGCTCGAAATCGGAAGATAACGAAACGTGAGCACCTCGGGGAAAGCCTAGTACAGAGAGGATTTCCTTCTAGTCCGGGAAAAATTGTTTCCTAGACCCGAGTGAAAGTTTGAGATTTTTGACAGTACTTAGTTTAAGATTTTCTAATAGGAGACAGTAAAACCATGGAAGGCTTTACGGTATCAAACGCAAATAGGTTACTCGATACAGGGATGGTCAGAGATTCACAATCTCTGAAGATCGATGGACCAAGTTCCTCAGCTGAGACTGGCAAAAGTTTTGCCGACACATTGAAAGATGCTGTTGGTAACGTCAATGAGTTGCAAAAAAATTCTGACAAACAAATGCAAGCACTTGCTACGGGTAAAACAGATAACGTAGCAGACGTGATGATCGCGGCAGAAAAAGCTGACATCGCGCTCAAGGTGATGGTGCAAGTACGCAATAAGATCATTGATGCGTACCAAGAAGTCATGAAGATGCAGGTTTAGTTTTTAGGCTGGAGGGGTTCCTTTGAATAAGATTTTTGGTGGATTGATTGTCCAGTTTAGAGAGTTCTTTAAAAATTTAGGACCTACTAAACGACTTTCCGTCGTCGCTGTTACTGTTATTGCGGTAGTGGCATTGGTGACGATGCTTTTCATGGCTTCGGGTAAAGACTATGTTCCGTTATTTACGAACATTCCGTCTGACCAAGTTTCAAGTATCGTTGCTAAGTTGAATGAGAAAAATATTCCATTCAATTTGCGTGATGATGGTAAAACCGTAGCCATTCCAAAAGAGCTTTTGCATTCAACGCAAATGACTTTGATGGCTGAAATCGGTTCGCCGAAAATGGGTAACATCGGTCTTGAGCTTTTCGATAAGCAAGATTTCGGTGTGAATTCATATGCTCAAAAAATCAACTACCAGCGTGCCCTCCAAGGTGAGTTGATGAGAGCGATCAATACTTTGACTGCGGTTAAGCAATCAAAAGTTATCTTGGCAATGCCTGCTAAAAAAACTTTCCTTGAAGAAGGTGGTCAACCGTCCGCATCCGTTGTCGTTGAACTTCACCAAGGTAAAGAACTCGCAGCTGAACAAATTCGTGGTATCCGTTACCTTGTAGCTAATGCTGTTGAAGGTATGGATGCTGATAAAGTTACAGTCCTAGATGAGCGTGGTAAAATCCTGACTCGTCAAGGTGATGGCGTTACGACTGGTGCGAGCGACATCATGGATCTTAAGCAAAAAGTAGAAAGAGATTTCGAAGAGCGTATTGAACAAATCCTTTCTAAAGTTGTTGGTCACGCAAAAGTTGTCGCAAAAGTAGATGCAACATTGAATCACCGCGTGATCTCTTCTGTTGAAGAAACAGTTGATGCCGATAAAACAGCGATTCGTTCCCAAGCCACTGAAGAAGAATCTTTAGATGGTTCAAGAACAAACCCTTCAGGTGTCCCGGGTGCAAGAGCAAATTTGCCTGGTGCTGAAGACGGTGGCCAAACTGGTTTCAAACAAGACGTTAAAAAAGAACTCAAAACAGTTAACTTTGAAGTTCCAAAAACTGTTCGTAATATCCGCGAAGCTGCTGGTGGCCTAGAGCGCCTGAGTGTTGCGGTTGTTGTTGATGGTATGTGGACAACGACAACGAAGGAAGATGGTACAACAGAGACCAAATATTCCCCTCGTTCGGCTGAAGAACTTCAAAAATACGAAGCTCTCGTTAAAAATGCGATTGGTTTTAAAACTGATCGTGGTGACCAAGTTAAAATTGAAAACATGCAGTTCCAACCAGAGGATTTCACAGAAGCTGAAAAAATCCTAACAACATTGGAAAGAAAAAAGTTGATCCACGCATTGTTCAAATGGGCATTGTTGGGTTTCAGCTTGGCACTTTTCTTCTTCATCGTAGTTCGTCCATTCATGCAATGGATTACAGATAGCTTCCAAGACTCTGTTGAGGAGATGCTACCTCGAACGATCGAAGAACTGGAAGAATTGCAGTCAGTCGACAACTCGTTGCCGGGTATGTCAGCGGCTCTGCCAGTATTGCAAGAATCTATTGATCCAGAAAAAGCAGAAAGTGAACTTCTTAAAGATCGTATCATCGCAACGATGCAACGAGATGAAGAGAAGGCTGCAAATGCTTTCGGTATGTGGCTTGTTAGGAAGGACATGTAATGAAACTTCATAAAGTCGAAAACATTGAGTATGAACAACTCAAAGGCTTTGATAAAGCTGCCATCCTGATTAACTACTTGGGTAGAGATGCTGTTAAAGTTTTGCTTCGTCATATGGACGATGCGGATATTCGTAAGTTGATCAATCAGATGAGTAAACTTCGTGTCGTTCCAGTTCACGTGACAAAGCGTGTGCTTGAAGAGTTCTATGAAATGATCTCTGAGACTGAAGATTATATCTTCTCTGAATCTATTTCTTCTAAAGATACAATCGTAGATGCATTGGGTGAAGAACGTGCGCGTGGTATCCTGGGTGGTTTGAATATCACTTCAGGTGGTTCACGTTCATTGGAATCACTTGAGATGGTCGATGCGAAATCATTGGCGACATTCTTGGTGAATGAGCATCCACAAACTGTCGCTGTTATCTTGGCTCACTTAGAGCCAGAGAAAAAGGGTGAGGTTCTTAAGCGTCTTCCAGAAGCACTTCAAGCCGAAGTGGTTCTGCGTATGGCGAACTTAGAACACGTGGATCCAGAGTTGATCGCAGAGATCGACCGTGTATTGAAAAATCAATTGTCGAACACAGCAACTGTCGAGCAAGCAGCATTGGGTGGTGTACAGCCAGTGGCCGAAATGCTCAACGTTATGGACAAGAACACAGAGACAGCGATCATGTCACGCTTGGAAGAGAAAGATCCTCTTCTTGCGGAAGAGATCAGAAAACTCATGTTCGTATTCGACGACATCGCAAAAATCGACGATCGTGGTATCCAAGCTCTTCTCAAAGAAGTTGCCAACGACAAACTCTTGCTTGCGCTTAAAACTGCAAGTGAAGAGATTCGTAATAAGATCTTCAAAAACATCTCGGCTCGTGCGGCAGAGATGTTACGTGAAGACTTGGGCAACATGGGTCCATCGAGATTGTCAGACGTTGAGGGTGCTCAACAAGAGATCGTCAACGTGGCTCGCCGTCTAGAAGCTGAAGGTAAGATCCTAATTGCAAGAGGCGGTTCAGAAGATGCCATGGTCTAATCGTCCTGCTACTCCGAAAGCTAAGTCTGTTCTGCCAAGAGAATTGGCAGAGAAGACAGTTTTGGAATTTGTTCCCGCTAAATTTGAGTTGGGAACTCCAAAACAGGCGATGGAGTATTTGACTGAAAAAAAACGCGGCTCTGATTTCCGCATGAACGATGCGATCCGTATTCAAACGGGTCTTGATGAAGTCGAACAAGTCAGTGAAGAAGAACAAGTTGAAGCGGCCGCTCTTGAAAAGCTTAAAGAGATTCAAGAGGGCGCTTACAGTGAAGCTTATGCATTGGGTTTAGAGGAAGGCCGTAAAGAAGCTTTCCAAGCCGTTTCAGGTGAAATCGCTCAACGTATGGAAAGCCTGGATCAGGTTTTGTTGACTATGAAATCTTTGAAGAAAGATTTGTCTGCTTTCAATGAAAGTCATTTGATTCAATTGGTTTTCCAAATGGCATCTCGCTTGGCGAAGATGGAGCTTTCTAATAATAATGATTCAATGGTGGATATCCTGCGTGATGCGGTCGGCTTGGCCCAGGACGAAGAAAAAATCACTGTGCGCGTTTCTCCTGCGCAATTTGAATTCATGGAAGAACTTAAAAAAGAAACGGGTCGCGAACTTGAGTTCGTAAAGAAAATTGCTTTCGAACCAAGCGCTGACGTCACAGATGGTGGCTGTATCGTTGAAACCAATTACGGTGAAGTCGATGCGCGCACTGAACAACGTGTTGAGCAACTTTGGACTGCGCTTTCTGAAAATATGCCGAAAGTTAAAAATAAGGTTGCAGGCTAATGAGTGAATTTGCTTTGAATCTGGATAAGTACCAAGACGTCGTCAGCTCTATTCACTTAACACGTGATAGTGGCAAGGTGACAGAGGTCAACGGTATGTTGATCAAGGGTTACTTACCAGGTGCAAGTGTTGGTAGTATCGTTCAAATTATCCCAAACGGCATGGATAAGCATTTCCTTGCTGAAGTCGTCGGTTTTAAAGACAAACACGTTTTGATGATGGCCTTGAATGACATGCGTGGTGTTGCTCTGGGTTCAAAGATTATCCTTTCACGTCAGATCGCAACTGTTCGCGCTGGTGAAGAGATGCTCGGTCGTGTAGTGGATGGATTAGGTCGTCCACTTGATACTTTGGGTGAAATTGAAAACTTCAGAGAGGTTCCGCTTTATAGCGAAGTCAGAAATCCTCTTTTACGTCGTCCTATTAGACAACCTATTGACCTTGGAATCAGAGCTATTAATGGTGCATTAACCGCCGGCCTTGGTCAGCGTGTCGCAATTATGGCGGGTTCGGGCGTGGGTAAGTCCGTTCTTTTGGGCATGATGGCTCGTAATACAAACGCTGACGTCAACGTGATTGCCATGATCGGCGAGCGGGGTCGTGAGGTGCGTGAATTTATCGAGCACGATTTGGGCCCAGAAGGTATGAAGCGTTCAGTCGTTGTTTGTGTGACGTCTGATCAAAGTCCGCTCCTTCGTATGCGTGGCGCTTATGTGGCGACGGCTATTGCGGAGTTCTTTGCGGCACAAGGAAAGAATGTTTTGTTGATGATGGACTCTGTCACACGTTTTGCGATGGCTCAAAGGGAAATCGGTCTTAGCACCGGTGAACCACCCTCTCAAAAAGGTTATACACCGAGCGTGTTCGCGACGTTGCCAAAACTTTTGGAACGTGCGGGATCATTTGAAGGTGAAGGCAGTATCACTGGTTTCTATACAACTCTCGTTGAGGGTGACGACATGAATGATCCTATCGGGGATAGCGTTCGTTCGATCGTCGATGGTCACATCGTCTTGAGTCGTTCATTGGCACAAAAAGGTCATTTCCCTGCGATTGATATTATGCAAAGTGCTTCGCGGGTCATGCGAGCAGTGACGACGCCAGAACATGCTAAGATGGCGCAAAAGCTGCGCGAGACTTTGGCAGTTTATAAAGACGCTGAAGATTTGATTAACATTGGTGCCTACAAGGCAGGGTCGAATCCTAAGATCGATAAAGCGATCAAGGTGATTGATCAAGTGAATGATTTCCTTCGTCAACGTGTCGAGGATCCTTCTAACTTCAATCAGACTATGCGTCAGCTTCAGCAGATCATGGTCAATGCATAAGGACTAGTGCATGAAGTTTAAATTTCCTCTCCAAAAAGTTCTTGAGCATCGCAAGATCGTAGAGAACTTGGCGCAGAAGGATTTCCAAGAAGTCCAAATGCTCCTCAATAATGAAAACGACAAGCTGGCCCAGCTTGAAAAGGCCATGCATGAGGCTCAAGTCACTGCGGGGTCCTTATCTTCAGAGGGCGGACATCAAGGCGCTGCTCTTAGCCAAATTCACGATTTCTTGAGAGGTCAGCGAATCCGGATTACTCAACAGCGTTTTCGTATTGCCGAGGTCGAGAAATTGGTCGAGGCCAAACGAGACATTTTGCGACAAGCGGCACTTGACTATAAAATCATAGAGAAGATGCGCGAAAATAAGTTTGAAGAGTATAGACAGGGTCGTCTCATCGAAGACCAAAAAGAGATGGACGAACAAGCGATCTTAAGATTCAAATCCACGAAGGAATCGTAGAATGAAGAATGGTTATGATCAGTTTTTTAAAAAAGCACAGCAAGCAGCTGATGCGGGCTCGACAGTAAAATTCAATAAGCGCCCACAAACTCCAAGACTGAACATGGATCTTTCTTCTGAAGAATTGCTTGAACAACAAATTCGTCGTCGCATGTCGATGAAATCAACTCCTGCAAAAAGAAAAAAGAAAGCTGCCTTCCCTTGGAAAATGGTGATCTTTTCTGGCGTCGGTTTAGCTATGGCGATTTTGGGATTCAATAACTACGAGCAAGTAGAAAACATGATTCGTAGAGTGGAAATTGACTATTTAGGAACTGCCTCAGCGGAGCCAGCTCCTGTAAAACCTGCAGCGACACAAGTTGCAAAAAATGAAGCACCTGCCGAAGTGAAAGAAGAAGCTCCCGCAGAATCTATTGATCTCGATCATTTAACAAAATTGAATCAACGCAAAAAAGAACTCGATGCGCGTGAGGAAGAACTCAACCGCATGGAAACAGAACTTGCGAATCAAAAAGTTGAACTTGAAAAACGCATGGCCGAACTTGAAAACATGCGCCGTGGAATTTCATCTGTCTTAGAAGACAAAGTGAAAGTCGACGATGGTAAGATCGATACCTTGGTACAGATGTATTCCAATATGAAAGCCCCGCAAGCGGCTAAAGTCTTTGAGACAATGGACGAGGATTTGGCAGTTGAAATACTTGGTCGTATGAAAAAGAAGAACGCTGCTGATATCATGAATCTGTTGAAACCAGAAAAGGCTCAAACCTTCTCTGAGAAGTTCGCTGGTTACAAGCGAAGATAGTTTTGTATTTACATAACAAGCATTGATCCATGGAAGGAGGAAGTGTTTGATTCCAAATATAGTCGGCGGACCACCACTGGGAGGCGCGACTGACTTGAAGTCTCAGGCATCAGAGAAGATGCAAGGAAAAGACCTCAAGATATCCGGGAAGGATTCATTCGGAAAAGCTCTCGAGGAGAAAATCTCTGCGAGCAGTTCGAAAGAAGCACCACCGAAGCCAGAGCGACGAGAGGATAGTACAACCTCACGAAGCGACAAGAACGATAAGGCTGAGGCGAAGACGGATAAAAAAGTCGTAGCGAAGAGTGAACGGCCCGAGAAAATAGAAGAGAAGCCGGATCGACAGAAGGCAATCAAAGAATTCATGGACTCATTCGAGAGTGAATTTGATATCCCTCCCACGCGACTCGTGGAGGCGATGGCCAACCTGGAAGATTCCGAATTAACTCAATCTCCTGAAGAGACAGCGGAAGCTGTTATCGCTCAATTAGATTTGGGTGAAGAAGATCAGGAAAAAGCTCAAGCCATGTATGCAGGCTTGTTAATGCAATTGCAAAAAGCAGATATCGCGCAAGCGACTCCTGCGGCATCTGTATTGGCAAATCAAAACTTGCAAGCGGGTTTAAACCCAGCAGATTCTAAATTGCGCCTTGCCGCTTCTCAAGCGAGACAAGACGGAATGGAAGCTTCTGTTGATCGTTTGAATCAGCAGTTCTGGGCACAGAAGACGGCAATGCCAACTTCCGTGCAACAGCAACAAGGCATGGAAAGTCTCAATGGTGATCTTTTAGAGCGCATGGGAATGGCGGGTGCCAATACTGAGGAGCTAGCAACAGCATCTCAGCAGCCTATAATTCCAATGAACGCTCAAAAATTGCCGGAGCTTCCTCCGCATTTACAAGGCCAAATGAGTGAGAGCATTTCTCCGCAACTGTTAGCAGCGTTGGCTGCGAAACAAGCGGCTGCTCAAAGTGCCGCTTCAGGTGAAACGGCAGAGCTAAGTGAAGAAGATCAAGAGTTGCTTGCGCAAACGGATTCTTCACCAGACATGTTCCAACAATTGAAAAATGAAAAACCGAATATGCAGATGATGGCAGGAGGTTTGGCGGCTCATGAGGGAATGACTCAAGAGGATGCACAATCTCAATCTCAATCGCAATCACAAATGCAAGGTCAGCAGCAGTTCACGGGAACTGACAAAGCTTCTGGCAAAGAGGAAGTAAAATCAAAACTCACAGCGAAGGCTGCAGAGTTTAAGACAAGCTTGCTCGGTGCTGAAGGCATGGCAGTACAACCGAAACTGGAAGCTCTGAAAGCCGAGATGGGCATGCCTGTCGTGGCAGCAACGCCTTCTCCAGTTGCGAATGCTGAGGACCATGAAGCCGCGGTGAAACAGTTGATGAATCAAGCCCAGATCCTAATTAAAAAGGGTGGCGGCGAGATGAAAGTACAAATGACACCGGAAGGTATGGGTACGATCCATCTAAAGATGCAAATCCAGGATGGCAAAGTAAACATGCAAATGCAGGCTGATACGGCAGAGGCAAAGAAAACAATCGAGTCGGGTCTAGCTGAACTGAAAACCAGTCTTGCTGCCCATAAGCTCTCGGTAGATCATATTAAGGTGGATACGGTGTCAGGTCCTAACACGGAAATGACAGCACAAAACCAAAATAATATGAGCGGGAACTCGCAACGTGATTCAACACGCCAGTTCTGGAATCAGTTTCATGAAGGCTCACAAGGCCGACAAAATTCTTTTGTAACTGATGGCATGAACTTGCGCGGCTACGGCCAATCACAGCGTGATCCTCTTCAACCGGTTGAAGCTTCGAGTGTAAGACCTCGCGCTGTAACAGGTAAGGGTAACGGACTTAATCTGGTGGCTTAGAGAGAATTCTCTAAGCGCCAAGCTTGAAGGAGTAAGCGAATGACAATGGTAAATGCGAAATTGGGTGTGAATGCTTTTGGTGCGACTTCAACGAAGCCGACATCAGAAAATACTCCAATGAACATCAGTGCCAAAGACAAAGCTTCAACAGGTGAAGAAAGTGCTGGCGCGATTGCCAATAAACTTGCTGATCCGAATTGGACAGATCCTTCGAAGAAAGTTCGTACAACGGGTAACGCCAATCTTGATAAAGATGCATTCTTTAAATTGATGTTGGCGCAGATGAAAAATCAAGATCCGACAAATCCATTGAAGTCACATGAGATGGCGGCACAGCTTGCAAACTTCTCTTCACTCGAGCAAATGCAAAACATGAATAAGTCACTCGATGAATTGAAGAACGCACAAAAGCCTTCACAAGATTATCAAGCGTTGAATTTGATCGGTAAAGCAGTAGCAGGTGATTCATCACGTGTTATCCGTGGCCCGAATGATAAAGAGCATGATTTCCGTTTCAATCTTCCTATGGCCGCTTCAGAAGTAACTGTGAAAGTTCGCGATGCAGAAGGCAACGTTGTTCGCACTTACAACTTGAAAGGTTTGAAACCAGGAGAGAACAAACTCACTTGGAATGGTGAAGATGAAAAAGCAATGAAAGCTGCACAAGGTGAATATGCTTTTTCTGCAGAAGCAAAAACTTCTGATGGTAAAAAAATGGGAATCAAAACTGACTTCGACGGTGTGATCACTGGTGTGAGTTATTCAAGCGATGGACCGATCCTCAACGTAGGAAACCAAGCGATCCGTTTCCGCGACGTAAAAAAGATCACAGACCCACGTCTTATGAGTAACGACCAGAAAATAAATGATGTTACGAACCTAGACTTGAAAAAGGATGATGCTAAAGGACAAACTATAAAAGAGGGGAACACAGAGTCACAATCTGCTACTAATGCTCCCGCTCCTTTGGCAAAATCTAGCATCATGGATACAGTGGGTTTGTCCCGCGACATGATGGAGAAGATCGCTAAGGAGACGGCGAAGTAATGGTAGATTTAAAGAAGATACAGACTTTTGATCAACTCGTTCCGCAAGGACCAGCGAAGGTTAAACAACCTGACCTGGGAGGCGGACCTTCCTTCAAGGAGACGCTGAATCAGACCGGAGGCATGAAGCCTCAGAATCTGAATCAGATGAACCAGGGCCTTGCCAAGGCTGTTGAGGGAGTGAAGTTTTCGAATCACGCGATTGAGCGGATGAAGACTCGGGGAATAAGTTATTCTCCAGAGGATATCACGAAGCTGTCAGACGCGATTTCGAGAGCGGCGGCGAAAGGTTCTAAGGATTCATTAGTGTTAATGAATGACTCAGCACTGATCGTTAGCGTGAAGAACAACACGGTTGTGACTGTGATGGACAAGAATGCATTGAAAGAAAATGTGTTCACGAACATCGACTCCACAGTGGTGATCTAAACGCACAATATCGGCGCAAGCCGGCTTGCTAACAGAGTGGATGGGCTTAGTTGGTGAGTGTTTGCAAAATTGAATAATAAATGGGCTGGTCCTCGTAGAGGAGGCCCTCCAATAACGACGGTTCTCGACTAGAACTGTCAATGACACGGAGGTCACATGGGTATTCTTTCGTCACTTTACACGGGTGTGTCTGGTATGACTGCGCAAGGCGAAGCTTTGGGCGTTATCGGGGACAATATCGCAAATGCGAACACTATCGGTTTCAAAGCTTCAAGAGCTGAATTCCAAGACATTATCTCTAAAAACTTAAAAGGTATCCTTGGTGGTAACCAAATCGGTCGCGGTGTGAAGATCGGCGCAGTAAACCCAATCCTTTCTCAAGGTAACGTAGATGCTACTGAAAAAGTAACTGACCTTGCTATCTCTGGTGATGGTTACTTCAAAGTAAAAGGTTCAGATGGCGAATCATACACTCGTGATGGTTCATTCCACTTTGACCGTGAAGGTTACTTGACGACAAATGATAATCAAAAAGTTCAAGGTTTCTCAGTTGATGAGAAGGGCAATATCGTTAATAAAATGACTGATATCAAATTCCCTCGTGCCTTGATCCCAGCGAAAGCTACTAAAGAATTGAAAATGGATTTGAACTTGGATTCTCGTATGGAAGCCACTAAAAAGTTCGATATCAAAGATCCATATTCAACTTCTCATTACTCTACAGGTCTTGAGATGTTCGACTCTCAAGGTAACAAACACTTGGTCAGCTTCTTCTTCAATAAGACAGCAGATCGTCAGTGGGAGTTCCGCGGTTTGGTTGATGGCAAAGAAATGTCTGGTGGCGAAGAAGGCCAAATGTCTCAAGTGTGTGCTGGTAAATTGTCATTCACAGTAGACGGTAAATTGGACAGCCAAGAAACAACTGAATCAAACTTCAACTTCAAAGGTGGTGCTTTGCAAAACCAACAAGTGAAGTTGAACTTCGGTGATGCTATCAAAGACGGTGGTAAAGGTTTGGACGGTACTAAACAGTACGGTAAAAACTCGGATCTTATCTCTTGGCATCAAGACGGTGCGGCTGCTGGTACGATCACTGGTTTGTCATTCAATGACGACGGTGTGTTGACTGCGGTTTACTCAAACGGTCAAGCAGCTGACTTGGCTCAGATTGCTCTTGCGAAATTCGAAAATCCAGAAGCTCTATTCAAAGTTGGTAACAATCGTTTGAAAGAATCTAGAGATTCAGGAACTGCTTCATTGGGTGGCCCGGGCGCTGCTGGTCGCGGTAAGCTTTTCGCAAAATCTCTTGAGAGATCAACAGTCGACTTGGCGACTGAGTTCGTGAACATGATCCAAAATCAACGTGGTTTCCAAGCGAATGCGAAGACAATCACGACGACGGATGAGTTGTTGAACGAAGTTATCCAATTGAAGAGATAATAATTACGTAATTCATTAGTCAGTTTACGTAATAATTTAACCAGTCTTTTATAACAGATGCATGTGATCTAAGCGGGCCTTACCCAGGGCCCGCTTTTTTTGCCTTCAAATCGACAAATTATTCACATTTTGAAGTCAAATTTCTAGAGCGTAATCTTCGTAATTAAATTGCTGTAATTTATGACGTTTCCACCGTGTTTCATTAAATTGGCCCTTTTGTTTAGAAACAGTTCTGATATATGCTGGCCTCACAAATAACAAAGTGCCCAGTTTTCTGAGGAATTTTGCCTCGAAGATAGCAGCGAAGGTTATAACACTTACAAATGGTGACAAGATGAAATGCTTAGTAGTTGAAGACGATAACGAAATCGCAACGATCGTAAAACAAGGTTTGAGCGAATTGAATGCTTCGGTTGACGTTGAAACAAATGGTCGTCGCGCATTCGAAAGAGCTGTAACGAACAATTATGACATCATTGTTTTGGATTTGATGCTTCCAGAGATGGATGGTTACACGTTTGCAAAATCTCTCCGTGAACGTGAAATGAACACTCCAATCCTCATCTTGAGCGCATTAAGAGAACTTGATGATCGCCTTAAAGGTTTGAGCATGGGTGGCGATGACTACCTCACTAAACCTTTCGCAATGGCCGAATTGCAAATCCGCGTTAAAAATCTGATGAAACGCGCGCAAAAAACAAACGAAGTGACTCAGCTTGTGTTCCAAGACTTGAAGTTGAACCGTTTGAGCCGCGATGTCGTTCGTGCAGGTCGCAAATTGGATCTTCAAGAGCGTGAATTCGTACTTTTAGATCTTTTCATGAGCAACCCAAACAAAATCATTGGCAAACAAACTATTTTGAAAGAAGTTTGGAACTATGATTTTGATCCGCAAACAAACGTTGTCGACGTTCTTGTATGTCGCCTTCGCAGCAAGCTTGAAAAAGATTTCCCTACACGCCTCATCTATACGGTTAGAGGTGTAGGATATGTTCTTAAATCATCTTAAGCCCGGCTTATTCCGACTCAGCACCAAGTTGACCCTCGCGTACTCCTTGGTGTTGATCCTCAGCTCGACGCTGATCTTTAGTTTCCTTTACTTTCAAATTGCAGGCGCTCTTGTCGGACAGGAGCGCATTGTTCTCGACGCAAAAATGCAAGAGTACATCAATCGCATCGAAGTCAAAGGCATCAAAGAATTCAATGAATACTTCATGTACGTCCCTAACTATGATCAAGATGCATCATTGTTAGTTGTTGTTTACTCCGCTAAGGGCGAAGTTCTTTTCTTCCACGAACCATTCCCAAAATTCGAATTGAACATGGCACAGGTCAAAGAAGAGGCGATGAAAAATGCGCGCAACTTCAATTTCCGTCTGCCTATTCAGAGCTCTAAGGACTTTGGCTTGGTGCTGGGGCAAACCCTGGCCAATGGTGACCGTTTGCTTGTCGCCCGCAGTACAGAGGGTTTAGAAGCGCAATTGCGTGGCCTGCAAAAGATCTTCTGGTGGTCGTTGTTGCCAGTTGCCTTCATCGGCTTCCTGGGTGGGCTTTTCCTGTCCAATCGTGCTTTGAATCCCATTCGCGACATCATCAATTCAGTTAATAAAGTTGAAAAAGGCTCTTTGTCAGTCCGTGTTCCAATGGGCGGCAGCGACAATGAACTTGAAGAGCTGAAGGTCATTTTCAATCGCATGCTAAACAAGATTGAAAATCTGGTGAACGGCTTGAAAGAAGCCTTTGATCACTTGGCCCATGATATTCGTACACCGGTGACACGTCTGCGTGGCCGTGCAGAAATGGCGTTAACAAGTGCGAATGATATCGATGCTTATAGAGAAGCTTTGCAAAGCTGCTTTGAAAACTCAGATAAAATTTTGAACTTCCTGCAGATCTTGACCGACATCACCGAAGCTGAAAATCGCAGTAAGCGCATGAAGCGTGAAAAACGTTTCATCAGTGATCTTGTAAAAGAGATCATGGATCTTTATGAAATGGCTTTTGAAGAAAAAGATATCAAGGTCATTCAGCGTTTAGACACTTCTGATTGGGCGATGGTCGACGGTCGATTGATCAGCCGAGTGATCGCGAATCTTTTGGATAATGCGCACAAGTACACGCCATCAGGTGGAGAAGTGATTATTGAGACGATCAATAAAACTGAATCCGTGATTTTGCGTGTGACGGACTCGGGCCCAGGTATCTCAGGTGATGAACATGGTCTGATTTTCCAAAAACTTTATCGTTCGGATAAATCGCGCACTGAATATGGAATGGGACTTGGTTTGACATTCGTGAAAGCGGTCGTTGAAGCTCATGATGGTAAAGTGTCTGTTCGCTCTCCAGTTGCTGATGGCAAAGGGACTGAATTCGAAATCTTCCTCCAAAAAATGATGTAGGAGAAGCCGTTGAAAAACGGCCATCCGACTTCGTTGTCGGGCCTCGCCCTTCTCTCCGACGTGCTACCAGCACGCCTCCGTTTCGGTCGAGTCCCTCCGCCTCGCGGCTGACCATTTTTGAACGACTTCTCATACTTCGTAAGTTTGTTTCTGGCTGTCGCTTCGCGAGCCGCCGTTTTT